>ERZ1026780.732-NODE-732-length-24128-cov-8.384040_pt1 | contig 24128 bp, 19 predicted proteins | sample MGYA00380126_ERZ1026780 | MGnify/ENA primary metagenome ERZ1026780 (study PRJEB33269, sample SAMEA4719762) | human gut metagenome | biome: human-associated habitat; feature: organic feature; material: feces | place: Cameroon | collected 2013-10 ... | reverse complement strand
GGTAACGGTCGTGCCTAAGCCGATGTCGCTGTCGATCGAAAGCGTGGCGTTGTGCAACGCGCAGATATGTTTCACGATTGCAAGCCCTAACCCCGTTCCACCCGTTTTTTTGGAGCGGGATTTATCCACGCGGTAAAATCTTTCGCAAAGTCGGGGTATGTTTTCCTTTTCGATGCCTATTCCCGTGTCCGACACTTTAAGAACGACCGTTTCGTCGTTTTCGGTTATATCAACGGCGATTTTGCCGTTTTCCTTGTTGTAATTAACCGCGTTGCTGCACAGATTTTCAATGAGTTCATAAATTTTCTTCGCGTCGCCGTCGATCGTTCCGTTGCCGGTTACGGTTGCGGTTACGCCTTTTTCCGCCATTTTAGCGGACAGTTCCCCGAGCGCTTCTTCCGCCGTTTCCTTCAGGTTCACTTCGGATAAAATCATTTCCGATTGTCCGCCGTTTTCGAGACGGCTGAGTTCGAGCATGTCCGTTATGAGAGAGGAAAGCCGCAGGCTCTCCTTGTGGATTCTTTCCACCTGTTTTTCGGAACTTTCGTCTAAGTTTTTCGCGAGCAGAAGTTCGGAAAGCCCCTGCATCACCGCGACGGGCGTTTTCAGTTCGTGAGATGCGTTTGCAAAAAAGTCGTTCTTCTGCCTGGTCATTTCCTTTTCTTTGGTCACGTCGGTGAAGATGACTATCGAACATTCGTTGCCCGCGTCGTCGGCGTTTTTGATAACAACGGAAAGATCCTTGCCTTTATATGAGTATTCTCCGCCGAAATCTTCGCCGAGATGTTCGGAAATAAGGTTGCAGAGCGCGAGATCGTCAATCAGGAAAACGACGTCGTTTCCCGACGGCTCTTCGGCGCAACCGAACAATTTCATAACGCTCTTGTTGGCGAAGATTATCTTTTTGTTTCTGTCGATTGCGAGAATTCCCTGGTAAACGTTTTCGAGAACGGTGTCGAGTTTGTTGCGTTCTTCCGTTTCCTTGCGAATGTGCTTGTGAATGCTCGAATTGAGTTCGTTTATCTCGTTTAACACGGTGTATAATTCCGGTTCGTCGGAACTCGTTTTTATCGGCGCGTAATTTCCGTCGTTCAGGCTCCGCAGGCTCTTGCCCACGTCTGTGATTTTGCTCGTGACTTTTTTGGAAATAACGTCCGAAAATACGATCGAAAACCCGAGCGAAATGCAAAGCACCATGAAGAGAATGGGCAGAGTGATTATGAAATAACCGTTGATATGACTGCTTTTCAGAGCCATACGCAGAATAACTTTCGTTCCGTCGTCGAGTTCGGTTTTAAGGGCGTAATAAGTCATTTCGCAGCCGAACGTGTCGGAATATCTTTCCACGGCTTCGGGAGTGTTTTTTATCGCGTTTCTTATCTCTTCGCGGTCGATATGGTTTTCAAGCGGGGCTTTGGTGTCGCTTTCAAACAGCACGTTTCCCTCGAGGTCGATAACGGTGATACGCAGAGCGTTGTCGTTATAATAATCGGAGAAACTGTCGAAATCGTCCGTTGATTTGATGAGCGAGCAGGCGAGTTTGGTTTCCTCTTCGAGGCGTTCTTTAATTATCGTTTTGGAGTTCGATTTTACGGCGATTATTCCGTAAACGAACAGAATGGATATGCAGAAGAGCGTAAGAAGAAATATCTGCAAAAAAGTTTTTCTTTTCATTTGTTTTCAAAACGGTATCCTACGCCTCTTACGGTGACGATACAGTCGTTCCCTCCCGCTTGTTTGATTTTGTCGCGAATCGCCGCCACGTGCATGTCCAGCGTGCGCGTTTCGCCCATATAGTCGTCGCCCCACACTTCGGCGAACAATTTCTCTCTCGGCACGGTCACGCCCGCGTTGGAGATGAGAAGTTTAAAAAGATCGAACTCTTTGAGCGTAAGCCCGAGGTCCTTGTCGTTATAAAAAATCTTATAAACGTTGTTGTTCACAACGAATCCGTCCGCGCTCGTCACGTAGAGTTTGGAGCGGCGCAAGTTCGTTTTAACCCTCGCTAAAAGTTCGAGAACGGAAAACGGCTTTGCCATATAATCGTCCGCGCCCTTGTTAAGCCCTTTTACGAAACTTATTTCGTCCGACTTCGCGCTTACGCAGATAACCGGCACTTTTTCGTCTTTTTCTCTTATTTTGGTGAGAATGGTAAATCCGTCCATTTCGGGCAACATTATGTCGAGAATTATAAGGTCGGGTTTTTGGGCGTTGAACGCTTCGAAGAAATCCGCGCCGTTCGGGAAAATACGCGTCTGATAGTTCTCCTCGAACGCGCCTTCGTAAACTTCCTGCATTCCCTCGTCGTCCTCGACGACGTAAATCATGTCTTTCATCAGAATTTTTCGTGTACCCCCGTTTCGTTGTATTTGGTCCATTCGGCAACGTTCACGGCGTGGTCGCCTATCCTTTCCAGATATTTGGCAACCATCATCAGTTCAATCGCCTGATCGCCGTTCGCGCCGTCCTTTTTGATAAGTTCGATGAGTTCTTTTTTCACCGTTAAAAACAGATCGTCCATCTTGTCGTCGAGCGCGATCACTTCGTTTGCCAAAGCCTCGTTGTTGCTTATGAACGAATCCACGCTCTCTCTCACCATTTTTTCGGCGAGATTGCCCATGGCGGTGATATGTTCGAGTTTTTTGATATATCTTTCGCCCGGCATAGTGTAAACGAGATCGCCTATGTCGCTCGCCTGATCGCCGAAACGTTCGATATCCGTTATCATTTTAAGCGCGGTTGAAACTTCGCGGAAATCTTTCGCCACGGGTTGCTGCCGCAACAAAATTCTCATGCAACGTTTTTCTATGTCCATTTCGTATTCGTCCACGCGTTTGTCCGCCAGCCCCACGCTTTTGCCGAGTTCTCTGTCGCGGTTGACGAGCGCGGTTATGGCGTTGTTTATCATTTGCTCCGTAAGCCGGCACATTTCCACCAGTTCGGTTTTGAGTCCGGACAGTTCTTCTTCAAATAATTTTCTTACAGACATTTCCTTGTCCTCCTTAATTATAATCTGAAATTTATAAAAAAGTCAATCGTTAAGCCGATTTAGCCACAGGCGATTGCGTTTGAACCCGCCAAAACGCCGCAATTTATGCGCTTTTTGTCAAATTCTCGCTTGAAGTACGGCAAGTACATCTGCGTTCGTCTTTGCCAAAAATCATCAAAAATATCGGCGTTTTGGTTGTCGGCAAGTCTTGCCTTGCGTTTTTAGGCTAAGACAAGGCGCGTGAGCGCGCTAATACTGTACGTATAACACGCGAACGCAACGACGTATTAGTCAAAAACACAATGCAAGACCGAGTTCGAACGCAATCACCTGTGGCTAACCGAATCTCCCGGTTATATATCTTTCCGTGCGTTCGTCCTTCGGGGAGGTGAAAATATCCTCGGTGTCGCCGAATTCCACGAGTTCGCCGAGCAGGAAAAACGCCGTTTTGTCGGCGATTCTCGTCGCTTGTTGCATGTTGTGCGTAACTATGACTATCGTGACTTTTTCTTTCAGATCGTCGATGAGTTCTTCTATTTTTCCCGTCGAGATGGGGTCGAGAGCGGAAGTCGGTTCGTCCATGAGCAGAATTTTAGGCGTCGCCGCGAGCGAGCGCGCAATGCAAAGCCTCTGTTGCTGTCCGCCCGACAAGCCCAGCGCGGACTTGGTCAGTCTGTCTTTAAGTTCGTCCCACATTGCCGCCTGACGCAGCGATTTTTCCACTATTTCGTCTAAGGCCGCGCGTTTCGTAATTCCGAACGTCCTCGGTCCGTAAGCGACGTTGTCGTAAACGCTCATCGGGAAGGGGTTGGGCTTCTGAAAAACCATTCCCACGTTTTTTCTCAGTTCGTTCACGTCGATTTTTCCGTAAATATCGGTGTTTCCTATCAGAAATTCGCCCGTAATCCTGCAACCGTCAATCAGGTCGTTCATGCGGTTGAAGCATTTTAAAAACGTGGATTTTCCGCATCCGGAAGGGCCTATAAAAGCCGTAACCTGTTTTTCGGGTATCTCGACGCTTATGTTTTTTATCGCCTGAAAATCCCCGTACCAAAGGTTGGCGTTTTTAACCGATATATTCTGTCCGTATTCGTTTGTTTCACTTGTTTTTTTCATTATTTCTCACCTTGTAATTTCTTGTTGAGTTTGCCCGCGATGAGTTCTGCCAGAAAGTTAAGCGCAAGCACGAGAACGATAAGAGCGACCGCCGTCGCGTAAGCCTCGTTAACGTACCAGCCCTCGCCCGAAAGCCTGTACAGCGCGACGGCGAGAGTTGCGTTGCTGTCGAAATACCCTTTGGGCATCGCCGAAATAACCGAACCCATCGTGTAAATGAACGGAGCGGATTCCGATATCACGCGCCCCATGGAAAGGATAATCGCCGATAAAATCCCGGGCAGAGCGGAGGGGAGAACGATTTTGAATATGGTACGCATTTTACCCGCGCCGAGCGCGAAACTTCCCTCGCGCAGGCTGTCCTGAACCGATTTAAGGCTTTCTTCCGTTGAGCGGACGATTGTGGGGAGAAGCATTATGCCCACCGTGAGCGAGCCCGCCATAATCGTGCTTCGGCCCTTTATCAGCGCAACGAACGTAATCATTCCGAAAAGCCCGTAAACGATCGACGGCACGCCGTTAAGTAGGTCTATCGCCCCGCGGATGATTTTTATGAAGACGTTGTTTTTTTTGGCGTATTCGTTAAGGAAAATCGCCGTGCATATTCCTATCGGCACCGCTACGAGAAGGCTCAGCGCGACCGTCATAAGAGTTGTGACTATCGACGGCAGAATCGTGATTTTTTCGCTGTTGAACTCGTATTTGCCGAACAGCAGATGCGGGTTTGCAAAGAGCGTGGGCGCGCCTTTAACAAGCACGAAGCCTATAATCAGCAGGAGCGTTATCCCCGCGAAGATTCCCGCGCCGACCGAAACGCCCGCGCCGACGGACGCCGTTTTCATTTTATATTTCAGAGAGGAGAAGAAGTCGCCGATTTTTTCAAAAAAGATATTGCGTTTCGTTACGCCGTTTTTCGCGTCGGTTTTTTCGCCGCCTTTTTCGTCGCTTTTTTCGTCGGTCGCAACGCCGCTTGTAATCTTGCTCGCAAAGCCGCTTGCAACGCTGTTTTTAACGCCGCTTTTTTCGTCGTCTTTTTTGAAAATCCGCGAGAAAAGACCGGTTTTGTTCACGGCGGATTTAATTGTTTTTTTGGATATCGCGCCGAAAATCAGGTTGACGATAAGCACGAAGACGAGCAGAATTACGCCCGTTGCGACGAGCGCGCCCTGCTGAACCTCGCCCGCGTAACCCATTTCCATAACTATGTTCGCCGTTAAAACTCTGAAACTGTTGAAAAGCGAATCCGGGTAAGCGACCGAGTTGCCCGCAACCATAACCACCGCCATCGTTTCGCCGAGCGCTCTGCCTATGCCTAAGACGAGCGACGCCGTAACGCCCGATTTAGCCGCTTTCGTAATCGTTCCGAAAACCGTCTGAGAATGGGTTGAACCGAGCGCGAGCGCTCCTTCGTAATAAGCGCGCGGCACGGCTTCGAGACTCGTTTTGGAAAGCGAAACCACCGTGGGCATAATCATTATGCCGAGAATGAGCGACGTCGCCAGAAGTCCGCTGCCGTTGTTGGGAGCGAAGTTCGCGAGGAGCGGAAGCAGAAACGTTATTCCGAAAAATCCGTAAACGACGGAAGGAATACCCGCGAGCAGATTCACCGTGGACGAGAATATCTTTTTCAGCCTTTCGGGACAGTAGAAAGCGATAAACACCGCCGTGAAATATCCGAGCGTTCCGCCGATAACGAGCGCGCCGACCGTCGCCGCGAGCGTGCCGATAATCATCTTAAAAACGCCGTAAGTGCCGGAAAGGGACGCGTCGTCGTATTTATCCAGTCTGTCCGGCGACCAGTTATCTCCGAAAACAAAGTTGAAGAAACCTATTTTTCTGAACGCCGGCAGGCTTTTTACGAGCATAAACCCGAATATGGCGATAACGGCGATAACGCAAATCATCGCCGCAATCGTAAACACAGTTTTTCCTGCTTTTTCTTTAAAGTTCGCAGTTTTCATAATTTTTCCGTTATTTTATTTCGCTGAACTTCGTGATCTTTCCGGTGTAGATATCGTAAAGTTGAGCAAGAGTCAGGTCGGTTATAGCCGCGTTGTCGTTGTTCACGATAACCGCAACCGCGTCGAGCGCAACGTTGAAACTGTTGATTCCGTCTTCCTTTACTGCCGCCGACGAAAGACCGATTACGTTTCCGTTCTTATCGTTTTTAACCGCGGTTCTGCCCACCGAAGAACCTTTAAGGTCGAGAGCCTCGAACACGTCGTCCGCAGTTTTGCCGTAAAGAGCCGCGTAGCCGCTCATCGCCTCTTTGATGAATTTTTCCATCGAAGTGGAGCCGCTGAGGGTTATTTTGCCGCCTGCGGGCAACGCCGATTTAACTTCGTAAGTTTCAACCGCAATGGGGGTTTCGCCTGCGTTCGCTCTCTGTGCCGGATTTTCAAGATATATGCAGCCTGCCGCGTCGGCGTGAGTTTTGGATGCCGCGCTCTTTAAGTAAAGCAGGAAGTCCGCCGTTACTTCGTTGAGCGTCGTCGTCGAACTCGTCATTATGACGAACGGTCTTTGAATTGCGTAAGTTCCGTCGAGAACGGTTGCCGCCGAGGGCGTTACGCCGTTCACTTTAACGACTTTAATAGTGTCGTTCACCGAGCCGAGCGAGATATAGCCGATCGCGTTTTTGTCGCTCGCCACCTTGCTCATTACGGTTCCCGTTTCTTTCATCAAATCCGCTTTGTCGGTGGTGTTGTAAACGGTTTTGCCTGCCGAGTTCTTCATTTGAAGATAACTTCCGTTTCCGTCCGTAACGACTTTGTCGAACGCTTCTCTCGTGCCGCTGCCCTGATCTCTTGCAACCACCGTAATGTTCTTTTCACCGCCGCATGCGGTAAGTCCCAACGTTCCGCATATTGCAATTATGCAGATAAACAACAATGTTAATACCTTTTTCATTTCTGTTTTTAATCTCCTTTACTTTCGATTTACACCCGTATTATATCCCTTCGCGGAAAACTTAACTACCACGTTACGGTTTAGAAATTGTAAATTTTATGTAAATTTGCCCGCCGTCTGCGGATTGCTGCCGACATACCGAATTTTCGTTGCGGTTCGCTTTATTTTCGGACGGCATAAAAATAAAACGATACCGAACAGAGTTGCGCGGTATCGTTTTTATTGACGGATTTATTGTTTTTTATTGTTGAAGAATATAAATGCCGACGCGGTGAACGTGGCGAACAAGCCCGTTGTCATGCAGGGGTAAATATCCGATTTGCATCCGCTTTCGCGGTGCTCCGAGGTCGGAGTGCGGTTGCTTTCGTCTTTGGTACGGCTCTCGCTTGTCGGCGAGATTTCGCTGTCCGAAGAACTTTCGCTTTCGGGCAGGCTTTCGCTATCCTGGTTGCTTTCGCTGTCCGAATCGCGTTCGCTTGTCGGCAGGCTTTCGCTTTCATCGTTCCTGGATTCGCTTTCGCTTTCCGAAAAACTCTCGCTTTCGGGCAAACTTTCCGATTCGCTTTCCGAAGAACTCTCGCTTTCTGGCAAACTTTCCGATTCGCTTTCCGAATAACTTTCGCTCTCGGGCAAACCTTCCGATTCGCTCTCCGAAGAACTTTCGCTCACGGATAAACTTTCCGATTCGCTTTCCGAAGAACTTTCGCTCTCGGTAATGCTTTCTTCGGAAACGCTCTCGTCGGCGATCTCGTCCGGATCGTCGTCCGCAGGCGATTCTTTGCGGAAACGAATCAGCGAAAATTCTTCCTCGAACGATTCGTAAATCCATATTTCTTCATCTGCAAGCCGCGCTCCGTTTTCCGAAACGGCGAAACCTTTGCCGAAAACCACTTTGAGTTTATCCGGCGCGGAAAAAGACGAATCGAGAGGTATGCCGACTTCGCCGCAGGCGACGGGCGTACATTCGCCGACGGAAAGTCCGATCTTTTTATCTCCGTCGAAAAGGGCGACGGTGTTTTCGTCGATTCTGAAATCGGGCGATTCGTCGTTCGTGGCGACGACAAGTCCGTCATAAGGCTGACAGGTAACGGATAATATTGCGAGTCCGGCTTCGGCGTTTGCCGAATGAGAAAAGAGAGGGATAATTCCGCTCAGGCTTGCGGCGAAAACGTTTAAAACAATAAAAAATAGTAAGTTGATTATTCGTTTCGTCATTTGTAAATGTAAAAAATTTTATTTTTTTATAAATAATACAACAATATGAGCATAATTTCAACTGTTTTTGCTTGATTTTCACCGTTTTTTCTCAAAAGGTAACGCGATGGCGAGCCAAACCACGACGACTGCGGAGTTGTTGATAAAAATCGCCACTCAATGCGGCCAAAAACAATAAAATTAGCCATTGAAATTTAACTTTTTTTACAATATAATTATCTTGACGGCGCGGCGGAAACATAGTCCGGGGCTGCGAAACGGAGTTTTTATGCTTAAAATTGATTACGATTTATATATAGATAAGGTTTACGGAGCATGGATAGGCAAGTGCGCCGGAGGAAAAATCGGCGCGAAACAGGAAAACAACAAAGAGCAGATGAATTACACGTTCGACAACGTTTTCCCCGATTCTTTCCCCCCGAACGACGATTTCGATTTGCAGATAATGTATCTGCAGCGCGTTTTGCAACAAAAAGGGTTCAATTTCACCGCGGATGACCTGGCGGACGCGTTTATGAATTACAACAAATGCTGGGCGAACGAATACCGCACGGCGATAAAAAACGTCGAACTCGGCATTTATCCGCCCGATTCGGGCGTTTTCTGCAACGACTTTTTCAAATGGTCCAACGGTTGCCCGATAAGGAGCGAATTGTGGGCGCTCGTTTCGCCCGGCAATCCCGGCCTTGCCGTGAGCCTTTGCAAAAAGGACGGATTTATCGACCACGGAAGCGAAAGCGTTTATGCCGAGTGTTTTTTCGCGGCGATGGAAGCGGAAGCGTTTTTTTGTACGGACATAAGGACCATAATAATAAAGGCGCTCGGATACGCTGATAAGCAATCCGAATTGTTCAACTGCATTTCGAGCGTTCTCGAATGGTCAAAAACCACGCCCGACTGGGAAACCGCCCGCAGAAAACTCATAAAGAAATACGGTTCGTCGGACGCGTCCTATTCGGTAGTCAACGCGGGTGTGACGGTTCTCGCTCTCCTTTACGGCGAGGGATTTTTCGATAAAACGATGCTCATCGCCGTGAATTGCGGCTACGACACCGATTGTACGTCCGCAACGGCGGGTTCTGTTATAGGAATAATCCGAGGCAAAAGCGGCTTGCCGAAAGAATGGCTCGGGCGCATCGGCGACAATTATCTCGTCGGAACGGCTTCGGTTTTAAGAAGCGAGGGCAAACTCGGCGATCTGGCGAAAGAAACTTTCGAGGCGGCTTACGCGCTTATAAGGGACGGACTTAACGACACGAAAATCGAAAATATTCCGCAAAATTTCGTCTGTAATTACCCGAAATATCGCGTTATGCCCGAAATTAAGGTGTATTATGAAGGGAAGCCTGTTATCCGTGCGGGCGAAAAAAAGACGATAAAAATCGAAATAGTCAACCCTTACGATAATGAAATCGGCGGTTTGCTGACGGTTACGCCCTTACACGGAGTGAAAACCGAAAGAAAGGAAAAGATAAAAATCCCCGCGTTTTCGTCCGTCGCGTTCGGGCAGGACGTTATCGGCGGAGCGGAAGACAAAGGCGTTTTAAGGGACGCGGTTATAGAATTTTCGGGCGCGTTCGGCGCGCTCGTCAAGCGTTTCGGGTTCGCGCGAGCGGCTAAATACAACGTTTACGGTCCGTTTTTCGATAATTACGACACTACGGTTTCCGATAAATGTCCGTTCGAGGGGCGTATGCCGGACACTCTTTTCGAGATGTTCAACGGATTCGTGAATATCGATAAAAAATATCTCGACGTGGATAAACTCGGCGACGAGATTCCCGACGAAGTTCTGTTCTCGGGCGAGGAGATCGTCGATATCGAATCGGCTGTCAATTACAAAGGTCCGTGCGTGGTTTATCTCGCGAGAGAATTTTATCTCGACGAAGCGACGGACGCGGAAATAATGGTCGGCAACAACGCCCCGTATAAACTGTTTTTAAACGGGGAAATTATATCGCAGAGGTCCGATTACCCCCTCTATATGCCGTTAAACGACTTAAAACCGATTCAATTAAAAAAAGGAAAGAACAGGCTGATTTATAAAATAGCGCGTAGCGATAAGTTCAGATTTTCGTTGTTTTTAACGAAACTTCACCGCGAAGCGGGCGCGCTTTTGCATATGACGTTCGACGAATAAGTCCGACGAATAATTCTGACGAACAAGTCAGACGAATAAGTCCGACGAACAAGGAGGAAACGAACTTGAAAAAGTTATCAATCATTTTATCGTTAATAATTTTACTTTTCTGCACGACGGCTTTCGTTGCTTGCGGAGAAGAAAGCGGCAGCGGAAACGAATCCGCGACAAGCGTTTCGGAATCGGTCGGGCAGGAGGACGAAAATGCGGAAAAACCGACTTATAGCGGGACTAATAAACTCAGAATAGGTATGTGGTCGGGCATTCCGACGGAAGTGGACGGCAAAAAACTTACCGACGAAGAACTGCTCGGATATTACCGCGACCTTGCCGCGAGCGGAATCACGATCGCTTCGAGCGCGATATTGTACAATTCCAAAGAATACAATCTGCGCGTTCTCGCCGCCGCCGAAGAGGTCGGTATAAAACAGTTGATACAGGACAACGACGTGACGAGCGTTTTGTTCGACGTAAACGGCGATCAGGGCGACAGAGAGCAGAAAAAGAATAAACTTCTCGCGTTGTCGGCGGATTATCTCGGCTTTAAATCTTTCGAGGGATATTTTATCACCGACGAACCCTCGAGAAATTATTTCGAGTCGCTCGGCGAGGGCTGTGAAATTTTGAAAGAGGCTCTGCCGGACGTGGCGTTTTACGTGAATCTTCTTCCCGATTACGCATCGACCGCTCAACTCGGCAACGTGACTTACCGCGATTATATCGACGAATATCTCGACGTTATCAAAACACCGTATATCTCTTACGATTATTACGTTCTTTCTCAGGACGCGCGCGGAAACAAGAAAATGAAACCCACTTACCTTCACAATCTCGCCACGGTGAAAGAGTTTGCCGAAAGTTACGGCGTCGATATGTGGACGTTCGGCTGTACCACGGAACATATGGCGAACAGCGTGAGGGGTGTTTCAAACAAAGCGGACGCGGCTTTTCAGATGTATACGTCGCTCGCTTACGGAAGCCGTTCCATGCAGTGGTTCTGTTATTGGACTCCGCCCCTCGTCGCGGGCGATTATAACGACGCGATGATAAAACGCAACGGCGAAAAAGGCGTCGCTTACGAGTTCGTTTCCGCAGTGAACGGAGAAACGCAGAAATTTTATCATATTCTGGACGAAAGCGAATGGCAGGGGATTTTGCTGAGCCGCGGAACGGAAGAAGCCGCCGGCGGAAGCGTCAATTTCGATTACGTCGAAGATAAGCAGTACGCATTGAAAAACACCGACGCGATAAAAGGCATAAAAACGAGCAGAGACGCCATAGCCGGGGTTTATAAGGATAAAAGTTCCCGCGGGGTTTATATGCTCGCGAATTTCGCCGATCCGTCGTTAACCGGAACAAACCTCGTCGAACTTACCCTGAACGGCAAAACGCACGCCGTGGTGTGGTATAAAGGCGAAGAAAAAACGCTTAAAGCCGTCGGCGGAAAAATAACGTTCGAACTCGAGCCGGGCGAAGGCGCGCTCGTTATACCTTATTGATTTTGTCGCCGAATTATATACGAAAAAATGAAAAACAAACTGATTATAGGAAGTTGGTCGGGTATTCCCGAATACAATCTTCTCAAAAAAAACGACGATGAGTTTCTCGAAGAGCAGTTTAAAATGCTTGCGGAATCGGGCGTGGAATTGTCGCCCGTTCCCGTATGCTGCGCGAGCGAGGAATTCAGATTGAAAACCCTTGAACTCGCGCAGAAAAACGGCTTGAAGCAACTCGTCGAGGACTACGAAATGTCGGTTTTTCTGAAAACGCTTAAAAACCGACCGTCGGTCACGGAAGAAAAAGCCGTCGGGCTTATCCGCGAATACAGCCGGAAATACCTTGAATACGAGTCTTTCGCCGGGTATTTCATCGCGGACGAACCGTCGGTTGAGGAAGCGGCGAATCTCGTTTACGCAAGCGTAATTTTCAAAAAAGCGTTGCCGGATAAGTTGTTTTATTTCAATCTTTTTCCGCAATACGCGCTCCCTTCGTGCCTGAAAACGGATAGTTACGACGATTATATCGCGGCTTTTGCGAAAGCCGAAACCGATTATATGTCGTTTGACTTTTACGCGTTAATGACCGAAAACGGCGAAAATTACGTAAGGGAAGGCTTTTTGGAAAATATCGCGAAGGTTAAAAAGGTTTGCGAGAACCGCAGAAAAGATATGTGGACGTTCTGTTGCAGCAGCGCGCATTATTACGGCGCGATAAGAGGCTCGGAAACTTACGGGCAAGCGGCTTTCCAGGCGTTCGTCAATTACACTCTCGGGGCGAGGGGAATTTTCTGGTTTTGTTATTACGCGCCGGACGTGGACGATTCTTATCTCAACGCGCTCGTAAGCAGAGCGGGAGAAAAGGACGTCGCTTACGAAAACGTTAAAAAGGTCAACGTCGAACTTAAAGCGATGGACGAATATCTCGGGGATTACGAATGCGTTTGCCGCGGCGCGGTAATAAACGGGCAAATTAAAACGATTTCCGACGGCGTTTTAACGGATAAACCTTCGGCGGGCGAACTTGCGGTTAAAATCCTCGCCGCGGAGCGAAACGTCGTGTTTGCGGTTTATAAACAAGGCGAAAAAGAAGGGATTCTGATAACGAATTTCGACGAGCCGACGAGCGGGCGCGAAAACGCCGTCACGGTGAAAATCGACGCTCTCGAAGCCGCCGTTTTAAGCGGGGGAAAAACGGAAAAAACCCGTTGCGCTAACGGAGAGTTGAAATATAAGTTAAAAAGCGGCGGGGCGATTTTCGTTTCGCCTTGCGGGAGGTAAAAATATGAGAAAAAAACTGTTATGCGGTTTAACTTGTTTCATAATGTTGTTTTCGCTTGCTTTATCGGGTTGCGGCAAAACCGAAGTTACGATAGGCGACGCGATTTATAACGAAAAAACGGGCGAAATGTATATCGATACGCTCGAAAACAAAGAGAGGATAAAAATCAGTTACACCACCGGTTGCGGTTTGGAATGGATAAAGGAGGCGGGCGCTTCGTTTTTAAAACTTTATCACGATAAGTATTATCTCGTTCTCGACCCCGATCCGGTCCTTGCGAGCAGCCTTAAAACCACGCTCGAAACGGGCATAAGCAAAACCATGTCCGACGTTTATTTCACGCAGAACGACGTCTGGCAGACCTGGGCGGTGCGCGGCTGGATGGAACCGCTCGACGACGTTTACGCTTACGCGGGCAACGGAGATACCGAAACGCTCGAAAACAGGCTTCGCCCGGCTTTTAAAACGGTAGGCAAAAACGACGATCATTATTACGCGATTCCCTGGAACGAAATAGTAACGGGGTTTGTCTATAACAAAACGCTTTTCGACGATTACGGCTGGAAAGTTCCGACGACGGCGGACGAACTCGTCGCGCTTTGCGAGCAGATTCTTAAGGATACCGACGGCGACGTCGCGCCGTTCGTTTATCCGGGACTTGCCGGCGGCTATTTTGAAAACGTGTTCAGCGGCTGGTGGATTCAGGCGCTCGGCGCGGAGGCTTATGACGAATTTTTCAATCTCGACAGCGTAGATTCGTTCGATCCTTCGAAACCCGCAACGAAAGGCAAACTCGCGATGCTTGAAAACTTCGACAAAGTTTTCGGCGCGAGCGTGACGAAATATTCTCTCGACGGCTCTCTCGCCACCGGTCATATCGCCGCGCAGAACGCGATGTTGCAGGAAAAGGCGGCAATGATGCCCAACGGGAACTGGTTCGAAGCCGAAATGAAAGAGGATCTCAAAGATTTCGACCTCGAATTCCGCATGATGGCTCTTCCGTTCATAAACGAGGCGCAGAAAGACGCGGACGGGAACTATATAAAGATAAACTTCGGTTGTCTGCCCGAACTCATGTTCGTTCCGGCAAAAGCGCAGAATAAAACGGGAGCGAAGGAATTCCTTAAATTCTTCAATTCTTCCGCGGCTTGCAGTCAATACACCAAAACTACAGGGCTTTGGCGTCCGATAGATTATCCGACGGACGACGTGAAATTTTCGGGATTCGCGCAGTCGGCGGCGGATATCAGAGCGACTTCGCTCACGGTTGTCGATAACCCGCGCGGCCGACATTATATCGACGGCGACGTGAAAAAATTCAACGTGGACGGCTCGCCTTTTTTAAGAATCGTCAAAGGTGAAATAACACCCGAACAGTATTGCAAAAACGAATACGATTACGTCAAGTCCGTTCTGGGAGCGTAAAGAATGAAACGTTCTAAAGTGAGAGATACGAGGGTATGCGCGCCGTTCGTAATCGGCATGCTGTTTATCCCGATGCTATATTTTCTCGTGTTCTGGGTGTTCGTCAATTTCGATACGATAATTCTTTCGTTTCAGAGATTCGACATAGACAAAAAAGATTATTATTTTTGCGGCTGGACGAACTATAAGCAGATTTTCAGAGAATTCGCCGCGAGCGACGGACTTATCAAAACCGCGTTCGTAAATTCGTTTCTTATATTTTTGTGGAACGACGTAGTTTTGCTGTTCACTTCGCTCTTTTTTGCCTACGTTCTCCACAGGGGGATGAAAGGCGCGCAGGTGTTCAGGGTGATTTTCTTCATTCCGTCGATAATTTCCGCCGTCGTTTTAACGATGGTTTTCGGGTTTATGTTCGACACGAACGTGGGGCTTTTCCCCGAACTGTTAAGGGCGTTGGGATTGAAGTCCTGGATACCTAAAACGGGTTTTCTCGCGGGCAAAACCGCTTTCCCGATGCTGCTCATTTACGGATTGTGGTCGGGGATAGGCAACAACGTGGTGCTTCTGAACGGAGCGATAAAGAGAATCCCGCCCGAGATTTTCGAGGCGGCGGCTCTGGACGGAATAGGTTTCGTAAAGGAGTTCACGCATATAGTGATTCCGCTCATCGGCGGCACCCTTTCCACGCTTATTCTGATGGGCGTAACGCTCATCACGGGTTACTTTTTGCAACCGATGCTGCTCATGCCGAACTCTACGGAAGTTTACACTCTGGGGCTTTATATCGTTTCCAAGGTAAACGGGCAGACTAATATGGGGATAGCCGCGGCGACGGGAAACCTGTGCGTTTTGCTTGCTGTTCCGATAGTGCTTCTGGTTAAAACCGTGGCGGGAAAAATCTTCCCCGTCTACGAATATTAAAAAATTTGGAACGCCGCTTATCATCGGCAATCGGTGCGGCGGACGTTTCTATAGGAGGAAAAATATGAAAAAACTGAACAAACTTTTAGCCGCGATTTTAGGCTTCGCGCTCATCGGTTCGCTCTTTTTAGGACTCGGCGGAACAAAGGCGGCGGCGGAAGGCGAAACGCCCGCTAAAAACGTGAACGCCGAACTTAAATTCGGCGAAGAAACCTGGGTTCCGATCGAAAGCGGTCACGATTACGTGGAAAACAACCAATGGTTTTTGCATCATCTTAACTATTTCACGGTCGACGGCAGGCTTAATTTCAGCGGCGCGCCGAATCCCGCCGGGCTGAATTCAAAAACGGTTTTCGACGGAAACTACATTCTCGAATTCGACCTTTACGGCACGAACACGCTCAGCACGCTCGTTCTCGTAATCCACGGATCGGAAAAACTTCCTTCGTTTTATGAGGAACCTTACTTTATGTTCATTCAGCCGGCGCAGATTTGCATGCCGGGACAAACGGCAGCCAAAGCCGAAGATTTCTCGGCTATTCCGAACTGGGCGGCGGGCAGCGGCGTAAGACTTCGCTTCGTCGTTCTCGAAAAGTCGATAATCGTTTACGGCGCAAACGTAACGGAAACGGGCGTCGGCGATTACGTTAAACTCGTCACGTTCTCGAACTTAACGACGTTCGGCGGCGCGGCGGCGAGAACTTCCGGAACGATAAGATTGTTGGGTTACGACGCGCCGTTAACTTGTTCGATAGACAATCTTTCCGTAACCACGCTCGTCGATAACGACGGAACTATCAAGGAAAACTTCGACAATAACGCTTACGACGATACGAAGTGGAAAATTTCGAACAACGGAAAATCCGGCTCGTTCGCTCAGGGCGACGCAAAAGTGAAAGGTCTTGTGGTCGATAACGATACGCTCGCGTTCGCGGGGACAAAGAACAACTGTTGCTTCGACAGCCTCGTTGCGAGAAGAAATTTCGTGTTCTCTTTCGATTATATAACCACGGACAGAGCGGACAGGCCCGTTCTGAACGCCGACAACGTTACGACGGATTATTCCTGGTGCGGAGTTTGGTTTGCAAGACCTTCCGCCGCCGACGCTTACACCGGCAAAGGCATACTTATTCAGGATTATCAGGTATCGATGACGGGCAGCGACAAAAAGAACGAATCGATGCAGGACCTTTATCCGAACTGGGGCAAAACGGCGACGCACAGAGTTACCGTTATAGTCAACGACGGCGAAGTTATTCTTTATGTCGCCGAAAAGAACGCCGACGGAACTTACGGCGCGGAAAGCGCGGTTTGCGAATGGAAAGTTACGGGCGAAACTTACGGCTACGTGGGAATAACGAGCGACAACGCCGGGTATTGGCACGTAGACAATATTTCTTACACCGCTTTGCCGCAGACCGGCGAAATGCCCGCTTTGAGTACGCCGAAGAGAGTTTCGGTTAAAACGAGAGAAAACGGCGAGCCTTACCTTCGCTGGAATCCCGTCGATTGGGCTACGGCTTACGAGGTTACGGTCGGCGAAGAAACGCCCGTCGTGGTGGATAAAAACGAATTTGAAATCAAGGATCTCGCCGCGGGCAGTTACGCGATAAAAGTCGTGGCGAAAGGCGACGAAGACGCTTTTGTCGGGAGCAAAGCTGCGGAATTCACTTACGAGGCGGTTTCGGTAACCGTTAAGGAGGGCGACGAAGTTTTAAGCGCGGTTACTTGCCCCAAAGGCGGCAAAGTCACGCTCGTCGAGCCGGTGAAAGAGGGCTATGAATTCAAGGGATTCTACGCGGACGCCGCGTTTGAAACGCCGTTTGATCAGAGCGTCGCCTTAGAGGAAAGCGTTACCGTTTACGCCAAGTTTGAAAAGGTAACGACGCCCGATTCTTCGTCGGGAAACGATAGCGGAAAGCCTGCCGACAGCGGTTCTTCGGGCAATTCTTCGGGTTCTGAAGGCGGCTGTTTCGGCGGAATAGGTTCGGTTGCGGGAGTTTCGGCTCTGCTTGTCCTCGCCGCCGGCGCGGTAATCGTTTTCAAAAGAAAAGCAAACGATTAAAACTAAAAAAGGAAAATAAATGACTAAAAATATTCAGGCGAGAAGCAAGGGAGAGAGAATACTTTTCGGAGTTTGTTTCGTGTTGTTCTCTCTCTACGCGCTTACTCTTATATTTCCGTTCGCGTGGTGTTTTATCAGTTCGTTTAAAAAATCCATCGTGTCGAATCTCTGGGGACTTCCGAAGGTCTGGCGGTGGCAGAACTGGAGCGAAGCGCTGAGCATAACCGTTAAAACGGTGAGCGTTCCGGGAATGTTTTTCAACAGCATGGTTTTCGTCGCGGTAGGCACGGTTTTGTCTATCGCGTCGTGTTCGTTGACGGCGTATACGATCTCGAAATACAGATTTAAATGCAGGTCGTTTCTTTACGTCCTCGCGCTCGTCATAATGATGGTTCCCACTATGGGATCGCTCGCTTCCACTTACAGAATGTACGTCCGGCTCGGGCTTTATAACACGTATTTCGGGATTTTCGTTATGTATCTCAACGGATTCGGCGGATATTTCCTGTTTTTATACGGATTTTTCGTGAGCCTGCCCTGGACTTACGCCGAAGCGGCGATGGTGGACGGAGCGAGTCATTTACGTGTGTTTTTACAGATAATGTTGCCGATAGCGATGCCTGCGCTCGGAGCGGTGGGTATTCTGTGCGCCATAGGGATATGGAACGATTATTTTACGGTTTATCTTTTCGCTCCGCAAAAGGCGACGATAGCCGTGGGGCTTAACTATGTCCAGAACGCGATTTCGGGCGGATCGATAAAATATCCGCACCTGTTCGCGCTGATAATTCTTTCCACTTTGCCGATTCTGGCGATATTCATAGTATTCCAGAAAACGATTATGGACAGAATGGCTCTCGGCGGCATAAAAGGATAAAAGCGTAAAAGGGTAAAAATATGGGCAAAGTTTTTAAGTTTAAAGAACAGCAGCAAAACGAGGGTTTGGAACCGGTTATTGTGTATAAGCATTATCACACCACGGAAGAAGCGCTCCATAGCCACGATTTTTTCGAGATCGCTTATATTTATTCGGGTTGCGGCGAGCAGATAATCAACGGCGACCACTTTTTCGTGAAGCACGGCGACCTTATCATTCTCGACAAAACGGATAAGCATTGTTTTATCCCGCACAACGGACTGGGGATATATAATTGCCTTATTTCGCCCGAGTTTATCGATAAGCAACTCAGTTCTTCGTTCGACGCGATCGATATTCTTTCGCTCAGCGCGTTTCAGGAGTTCAATATGGGCGACATCGCGTCCGTGATCAGGTTTCAGCCCAATCAGGCGTTCCGCATCGAGGAGATTTTTTCGCAGATGGAGGACGAACTGAAACACAAGGAATCCTGTTACAGAAAAGTAGTGCATAACTGCCTTGAAAACCTTCTCGTCCACATTTTCAGAGAAATCTCGAAGAACGACACGTTGCAGGTCAAACAGAACGTGGAAACCATTCTGCCCGAAATCATCAATTATATCGAGGAAAACTATAATCAGAAGATATCTCTGACGGAAATCGCGCGGAAAAACTTTTATTCGCCCAACTATTTTTCCAAGATATTCAAGGAAAGTCAGGGCAAAACGCTCACGCAGTTCATATCGGAACTCAGGATAAAAGAGAGCATAAAAATGCTCGAAACCACCGATTTTTCGATAGAATCGATTGCTTATAACGTGGGTTATAAGGACAAAAAGAACTTTTACAGCGCGTTCAAAAAGATGACCGGCATGACGCCGAAAACTTATAAACTCAAGGTGCAGAGAACGGATAATCCGCCTGAAACCAAATAAAAACAGAAGCGAGCCGGACATATCGTCAGGCTCGTTTTTATATGTTCGGGTTATCGCGCCCGATTTTTCAATTCACGCCTGTGGCTAAACCATAACGGTAGGTTTCTATGCCGACGAAGATCGTTTCGGCGATTTTCTGTCTGTATTCGTCGGTTAAAAGCATAGTTTCGTCCTCTTCGTTGGATAAAAACCCGCATTCGCAGAGGATTGCCTCGCCCGACGATTCGTTTAAAACGTAAAAATCTCCCGGCAGGGGCGCGTAATTTTTGTTCTGGAGCGCGTTGAGTTGATTCTGCACGCTTATCGCGAGTTTTTCGCTCTTTTCGCTGCCGATTTTGTAAAACACCTGCGCGCCTCGCCGCGACGAGGAAGAATAATAGTTCAGATGAATCGATACGAAAACGTCCGGCGAGGCGCGCTCCGCGATCTCCATTCGCTTTTTCATATCTCTTTTTTTAAACCCTTTGGAGAAAATTCCGTATAACCCCGCTTCCGTTTTTCTCGTCAGCACCGCCTTCGCGCCCGATTTTTCAAAAACTGTTTTTAATTTTCTCGAAATGTCGAGGTTGAGTTCGCTTTCCTTAACGCCGCTTTTTATCCCCGAAACTCCGCCGTCAATCCCGCCGTGCCCTGCGTCGATAACCACGGTGAAATCGGGCTTCGGCGAGGCGGCGGCTTTTGCGCGCGCGCATATGCACGCTATATAAATCGCCGAGAGCAGAACGAGAATTATTACGCTGATGATTTTTTCGGTCTGAAGCCTTCTGTTTTCCGTCATATAACAAAAATATGACTTTTCCGTTTGTTTTATTCTTGGCAACCATAGGGAATCCCCAACAAAAAAATTCAAAAACTTTTAAAAAACGCTTGACTTGCAATACTATGCGTGATATAGTATTGTATGAAAGGAGGTATTGAGTATATGGACGTGCAACTTAAAAGAGGAGTGCTGGAAATATGCGTTCTGTCCGCGATGCTGTCGGAGGAAACTTACGGCTACGAACTGATAAAAAAGATTTCGCCGTACGTCGAAATTTCGGAGTCTACGCTTTATCCTATCTTGCGGCGGCTGGAAACGGGCGGTTTCGTGCGGGTGAGAAGCGCGGAGCATAACGGCAGGCTGAGGAAGTATTATTCGATAACCGCCGACGGAAAGAAAAAAATAAGGGAGTTTTTAACCGACTGGGCGGATATCGTGAAAATTTACGAATTTATCAAAGGAGAATACAATGAATAAAACTGATTTTTTGGAAAAACTTAAAAAAGGACTTGCGCCGATAAGCGGAAACGAACGGCAGAGCGTTCTGGACTATTACGACGAAATGATAAGCGACCGCATTGAAAACGGCAAAACGGAAGAAGAGGCGGTTGCGGAACTCGGCTCGCCGGAATCCGTTGTCGAAAATATTCTTGCCGAATTCGCGGTTTCAGGAGAAAAAAATATGAAAAAATACGAAAAGACAGAGAGAAAAGTAGGAATCGACGGGAAAAGTAAATTGAAAGTGAAGTGCGAAATCGAAAAAATCAACGTCACGGCGACGGACGGAAACGAAATCGCGTTTACTTATTACGAGGGCGAAAAATTGCAGCACGACCTCACGGATAAGGACGGAGAAGTCGTTCTTGAAACCCGCAACAAAACGTGGTTTTTCCGGAGATTCGGGCTTGACAAGGATATGTTCATGATTGACGTAGCCGTTCCGCGCGCGTTTTCGGGCGACCTTATTCTGGAAGCGGCAACCGGCGCGATAAACGTCAGGGATTTGCTCAAAGTCAAGGAACTGAGAGCGAAAGTATCCACCGGGAGCGTCCGCGCGGAGAACCTGAAAGCGGAAAAAGCATTTTTCGAAACGAGTACCGGTTCGATAACCGTGAGCGGCGCGGAAATTCTCGGCGACGCGGAAATTAAAGCGACCACGGGCAGCGTGAAGGCGGAGAACGTAAAAGCGGGCGGACGTCTCGAAGTAAACGTTACGACAGGCTCACTGAAATGCGACGCGGAAGCCGAAAAAATCGCCTTGAAGGCTACCACGGGCGACGTGAAATTCAGCGTGAAAAACGCCGACGAAATTTACGTAAAATGCACCATGGGGTCGGTTAAAGGCACAGTTTCGGGCGCGGAATCGGAATACGATATTCATTCGTCCGCCACGATGGGAAAGAGCAATCTTTCCGAAAGAACGGGAACGACGGGTAAAAAACTCACCGTTATAACCACCACCGGTTCGATTAACGTCAACTTCGAATAAATTTTTAAAGGCTGATACGGCGCGCCCGGCGGGGAACGAAATTCGTTCCCCGCCGGGCGTTTAATTTAACGTGATGACTTGTTAAAATCCGCGTTTATCGACTTATAAGTTGACTTTTATTACGATTTAATTGTTTTTGCGCCGCTTGGCTTAAACGGAATTTACGCCGGAAGTGCTTACGATGACGATATCTCCGCCCGAGAAAACTATGCCCAGATAAGAAGTTCTGCTGTTGGAATCGATACCGTCGCCGCTTTTCGCAACGAGGGTGATTACGCCGCCGATTACGCCAACGCTGTCGTTGCCTTTGAGCGCGTTGTCCGCGCAGGTGACGGACAGCGTGAGATTTTTCACCTTGAGATCCTTTTTGGTGTGAATTCCGTTATTGTTCGCGGAAATGACGATCAATTCGCCTTTGCCGCCGAGGGTAAGGTCGCAAACAGAATATACCGCAATTCAAGTTTAAAAAGATCAAGGATTGTCCGACCGCCGATATTATAGCGCGGCGATAATAAGTAATGCGTAATGCAGGCAGGTCATAATTATTTAGCGAAAGTCTTTTCAAAAATTTGACTTATGGAATAAAATGTAGTAAAATCAAAAGGCGAACGGGGATAATACGATGATTCCGTTCATTATAACAGATATGCTTCTGTAGTTAAATGGATATAATAAACCCCTCCTAAGGTGACGCCTTATCCACATAGAAACACAATATATGGGTTTCGCAAAACACAACACAACTAAATATTGCGATTGATTGTTATAAGATACGCGATTGGTATTAAAATTGGTATTATTTTTTGCGTTTAATAACTTTCAAATCGTTAAGTAATGCTTCTGTAGTTAAATGGATATAATAAACCCCTCCTAAGGGTTAGTTATGGGTTCGATTCCCGTCAGGAGTACCATAAAAACCCACAATATCTTGTGGTTTTTTTATTTTCTCACTATATATTGTGGTCGGTTTTCTCTGAATATGCGAATTTTCAATAATACCAAAATAATACCGGTTTTTATTTCCGTCATTTTTTCGAGATATTGTTTAACGCGAAAACTACTTTTTCTTGCGTATCGGGAATAAAGTGACTGTAAACTTCGAGCGTTACCGTCGAATCGCTATGCCCCATATATTTGCTCACTGTTTGAATAGGAACATTCTGAGATAGAAGCAAACTGCAATATGTATGCCTGAGTCCGTGGCAAGAAACGTGTTTAAATCCGTATTTTGCTTCAAGTTTGGTGAGTATGTGCGCGATTGTATGCGGGTATAAAGGTTGTCTGTCAAGCCCGACGGCAAGATAGTATTCGTCTTGTTTTTCGTCAAAGTGTTCGTCGGCAAGCCTGAACCATTCTTTGTATTTCTTCAAATCGTCAACAAGATTATCGGGCATAGGAATATCTCTTAAAGACGTTTTTGTTTTCGGACATTTTTCGTATATGCCGAATTCTCTGCTGACAAGTCTGTTTCTGCGAACGTGTAAAATGCGATTTTTCAAGTCAACGTCGCTCCAACGAAGCCCGTGAAGTTCTCCGTTTCTTATTCCCGTCAACAGCATCAGTTTTATACAAATCCGTTGATTGATTGTATCGTCCGAGAGGTTGTCGAGCATTTCCAAAAACTCCTGCGCTTCTCTGAACGAAAACACTTCTTTTTCTGGCACGGCTCGAAGGGACGTATTGCTGTTTCCCGCTCCGATTTTAGTACCGCAAACGGGATTTTTTGTTATCCACTCATATCGGACAGCCTCGTTAAAAAGTGTCCTCAGAATACGCCTGTATCCTTTTATAGTTTCGGCAGAGTAAGCCTTTTCGTTTTTAACCGTTTCAAAATAATCATCGTATTTCAGATTATATCTGTCGCAAATTGCCTGCGCCGTTTCTTTCATTATATGAGAATCGTAGTGATTCATATGGTACGACCTGCAACGGTCTAAAATGCCTTCGCGTGCAAGTTGGCGAAAATTTACGGTTTTAGGTAAAGAATTTTTTAATCTTGCCGTTAATTTCAAAGTTAAATTGTATTTTTTAGCAGTAAACGAGTTGAGAAAAAGTTGGATATCCCTTACGGTAATTGCCGAAATCGGTTTATCGTAAAGATTTACTTCTTTTAAGTATTCGTTAAACTTTCTCTCAACTTCATTTGCCCGTTCGTAATAGGAAATGGAAAGATTTGTTTTTATATTCTCTTTCCATTCCGCCATCAGTTCGTGAAACGTTAAAACTCTGGCTTTGACGGAAACGTCGTGTTCGCGATACGCTCGTTCGAGTTCTTCTTCAAAGGCGATCGACTCTTTATCCAAAAACTTTTTGAATTTCGCTTCCGTCAAGCCGTTTTCGTTGTAGAAACGCTTCGTATAAATTTTTTTCTCTCCCGTGGTCAAATCTTTGCCATAGGCTTGCATTTTGGCAACTAAATTGCCTTTTTTATCTTTTGTGATTTTATAATATGCCATATTATACCTCCGTATTGTCTTTTTTGATTGCGATATAATCCAAGAGGCTTTGCATATCAACAAGAATCTTGTT
>ERZ1026780.727-NODE-727-length-24255-cov-6.176033_pt1 | contig 24255 bp, 18 predicted proteins | sample MGYA00380126_ERZ1026780 | MGnify/ENA primary metagenome ERZ1026780 (study PRJEB33269, sample SAMEA4719762) | human gut metagenome | biome: human-associated habitat; feature: organic feature; material: feces | place: Cameroon | collected 2013-10 ... | reverse complement strand
TGGCGCGCGCGGTACGCCCGCGCCGTCACGGGGCGGACGGCGGCGAGGTGGCGCGGCCGGCTCTTCGGGCGCAGCGGGTAGGCGTTCGGACGCCATGCACAGGCTACGGTCGCGCAGGAGCGCGACCCTCCCGCAGTCGGACGCCGCGTACAGGGGGCGGTCGCGCGGGAGCGCGACCCTCCTGCGCGTTCGCGGGGCAGATCAAGGATGCGTTCAAGGCGGGCCACGGTCGCGCGGGAGCGCGACCCTCCCGCAGTCGGACGTCCGCGTCTGAGCCGTTCGGACGTCCCGCACCAAACCAGCCACCTGAAAAGATCTACGGACAGAACCTCATGTTCCCCTCAGGAGGGCCTTGAGGTAACCGTTCGCGAAGAGACGCCCAAGGACGGAATAGCCGGGCACGACGTCGGGCGCGAGGAGGCGGTCGCCGTCCATCTCCGGCACGTGGTCGCCGCGTACGGGCACGTCGAGGCCAAGCGCGCGATAGGTGCGCATGAGCGCGAATTGGTCGGTCGTACCCTGGTCGTGGAAGAGTTCCGTGAAGTCGGTCCGGTCCCCTTCCACGTCGCGCACGTGGATGAAGGCAATGCGCTTCCCGAAGTGCCGCGCCGTCTCGACCAGGTCGGCGCCCATCAGCTTGAAGTTCGCCTGGCAGAACGTGACGGCATTCGACGGCGAGGGGGCAAGTGCATAGGCGCGGTCGTAGTCGGCAACCGTCCCGAAGATGCGCGCATAGCCGCCGAGGTCCGGGAGACACGGATCGTCCGGATGCAGCCCCATGCGGACGCCGACACGTTCCGCCGTCGGCATCACAGCCCGGATGAAGTGTTCGTAGTTCGCCCAGACCTGGTCCTTCGTCAGGCGCAACGCAACCTTCGGCGTTTCGGCTCGCGAGAAATATGTCGCCCGTGCCCCGCCGCGCACGGTGCGCACGCCCGTCCGCGCCCAACCCGTTCCAACCATGAAGTTGTAGCAGAGGAGCCGGATGCCGAGCGCGGCCATCGATTCAAGCAGTTCGCGGTAGTGTACAAGCGTTTCCTCACGCGCCGAGGCAGCGGACTGCGAATCTACACCCATCGCGCAGGATGCGTCGCCAAACTGCTTGACGGGCGCCATGTCGAACGGATCGCCCTCCAGCCCGACGACGGTAAGCCCTTCGGCGGCAAGTCCCTCGACGATGCGCCTCAGAGTCTCAAGCCGCCACGGATCGTCCAGGCCCGTCAGAGACGGGTTGACCTTGACGACGACATGCTCAATCCCCATCTGGAGGCAGAGTCTCCAGAGCGGGTGCGGCCTGGGCGGGACAAATTCGACAAGTCTCATGCGCGCATTATAACATGATTAAGTCGCCGCTACGAGAAGGAATCAGTAGCCGCCTCGCGGCTTTAAATGACCTCCGGACAATTTCAGGGATACGGAATGACATCCCATACACATGGGCCCTGCCGTCACCTTCACCCAGAGGTTCCCGCAATTTAAAGCCGCGAAGCGGCGATTTAATACAGGAACAGGCTGACCGCTCCCATCGAGACGAAAATCGCGAGGGAAAAGAGGAAGGTGTAGAGAACGCCCTTCCCGGCATCGCGTCCGTCCGCACGCACAAGAGCCTTGAAGCGCGCCAGGACGTCCGGCGGTTCCGGTTTCGTCACGAGCGTCGCCGTGAGCCACGCCAACGTCGTCATGCCTGCGCCCATGAGGAGCTTCTTCCAGCTGGCGATCTCCGGTGCGCCGCACAGCGGCAGCACGAGGTCGAGGATGACGGCGGCGACAAGCGCGGCGACAATCCCGACGATCTCGCTCCAGGCGTTGATGCGCATCCAGAACCAGCGCAGGAGGAAGATCGGACCCGACCCCGCGCCAATGAGCAGCATGAGGTCGAACGCCGTCTTCGCGCTTTTCAGGAGTGGCGCGAGGAGGCAGGCGCAGACCATGAAGGCGACCATCGCCGCGCGCGTCGCCCAGATGAGTTCGCGGTCGCCGGCATGCGGGCGCACGAAGCGGCGGTAGAAGTCGTTGACGACGTAGGAGGCTCCCATCGACAGGTGCGCGGCGACCGTCGAGAAGAGCGCGGCCATCATCGAGGCGGCGACGACGCCGAACCAGCCGTGCGGCACCTTCGTGAGCATCGCCGAGTAGGCCATGTAGCCGCCGACGAGCTTCGGATCGACGTTCGGAAACACCCGCTGGATGTCCGCGAGTTCAGGGAAAACGACGAGCGAGCAGAAGCCCACGATGTACCACGGCCATGGACGGATCGCGTAGTGAATGAAATTGAAGAAGAGCGTGCCGCCGACGGCGTGCCCCTCGCTCTTCGCGGACATGATGCGCTGGACGATATAGCCGCCGCCGCCCGGCTCGGAACCCTGCTTCCAGACGGCCCACCACTGCACGGCGAGCGGGATGACGAGGAGCGAGAAGACGGCGTCCGCATCGGAGAAGTCCGGGAAGATCGAAAGCTTCCCCTTGAGCGCGGGATGCGCCGCGAGCCCGGAAAGGCCGCCGACCTCCGGTAGGTCGAGCGCGAAGAACATCGCGGCGAACGCGCCGAGCATGATGACGAGGAAGAGGAAGAAGTCCGTGTAGACCGCCCCGCGCAAGCCGGCAGTCGCGACGTAGACGATCGAGAAGACGCCCGTGAAGACGAGCACCGTCGTCGACGAGCAGCCAAAGAGGATGACGCCGATTTTGAGGCCGCCCAGGACGACCGCGCCCATCACGAGCAAATTGAGGATGACGCCGAGGTAGACGCCGCGCAGGGCACGAAGGAAGGCCGCCGGCCTCCCTGAATAGCGCAGCTCGTAGAACTCGACGTCCGTCGTCACGCCCGTGCGGACCCACAGCTTCGAGTAGATGAAGACCGTGAAGACGCTCGTGATCAGGAACGCCCACCACACCCAGTTTCCGGCAAGACCGTCCTTGCGGATAATCTCCGTGAAGAGGTTTGCCGAATCCGTCGAGGTACAGGCGGCCGTCATCGAGAAGCCGAGGAGCCACCAGGGCATCGAGCGGCCCGCCAGATGGAAATCCTTCGACGTGCCGCGATTCATCCGCGCGGCCACAAGGGGAATCGCGACGAGAATCGCGAAGAAGCCCGCGACCATCCACCAGTCCAACGCCTGCATCAGCATGCCGCACCGTCCTTTCTCGTCTGTCCGAAGCACGCCTCCGGCATGCGGGTCGAGCCCGCGCCCATCCAGCCGCCGTTCACGTCGATCATCCCGCCGTTGAGGACGGGCCCCGAACCGCCGGCGACCGCGTCGGGGTTGACCGGGCGGATCGCCCCGCCCCAGCCCCGACACTCGACGACCGAGCTGTCGCCGATCCAGGGCAGCTGGTTCTCGCGCCGCGCGCCCGGCACGAGATACGGCCCCTCGATCATCGGCGACGGCGCCGTGTGCCACGTACCGTCGATCTTGACGCCGTAGTCGACGCCGTTGCCGCCGGCGGCCGTCATGAGGCCGCGCGCGCCGCGCTTCTCAAGTCCGAGCAGAAGCGCGCGGCTCGCGGCCTGCCCGAAGTTGTGCGTGAAGCGGTCGGCCGTCGCGAAGTACGTCAGCAGGTCCGCCGCGTTCGGACATTTCAATGCAAACGGGATGATCGCGCGCGTGAAAAGCGCGTCGATGGCCTTCTGCGACGAGTGGAGTTCGTCGCCCATGCGGATCGCCTCCGCGAAGAGCGCCTTCATCGGAAAGCCCCCTTCCGCGCGCAGGACGGCCGCGAGCGGCGGGAAGAGCGCGTCGCGCAGCCAGGCGAGGTTCGCCGCGATCTCCGGCGTGTAGACGCCCCAGCCGCAGAAGCCGCCCCCGAAACGACCTTCGGACGGGAACACCCCCGCGACACCGCCCGTCTCGCGGTCTTCGACGACCAGGAGCGGGATCGACGGCGTGACGATGCCCGTCCCCGAGCCGTTCGTCGCGTAGTCGCATGCCGCCGCGCAGCGGACGTCGCCGGACGCCAGCAGACGCACCGCCTCCGATTCGGACGTCGCCCAACCCTCCAGCAGGCAGGCGTTGACCATCCCACGGCGATGGAGCGGACACATCCGCCCGAATTCGATCGGCGGCCCCGCGTGCAGCACCGTCCTGTCGGGGAGGCCGAGAACGTCTCCCGCCGTCCGCACGTCCACCCACCAGGGATCGCCCCTGAACCGCAGATCTTCAGGCCTCATCGTCCGTCCCTCCTCCTCCTTCGATTTCCCTCAGATGTTCCGACACCGTGTGGAGCGCGAGGAAGAGCGCCTCCGGCATGCCGCAGCCGACTTCGCCGATCAGCTTACGCGCGAGCGTGACGGGCTCGGCCTCGACCGGCATGCCCGCCGCCACGTAGGCGCGGATCTTCTCGCCGTAGAGCCGCACGCGCGCCGCCGAATAGGCCAGCGCGTCCGCGACGGCGCGCTCGCCCCGGATCACGTCGCCGATGCCGTCGTAGGCGTGCGCGCACACGATGTTCGAGAGGTTCGCCGCCGCCAGCTTCGCGAGCGTCGCGCGATAGGCGGGGAGGGAGCGGTAGAAGCCGATGCCCTGCGTCGGCGTGCCGTTCCCCTGGAGCGAATCGCCCGTGAAGGCGGTGTTCGTCTTCGTGTCGATCCACGTGAGGCAGTCGTCGTCGTGTCCCGGCGTCGCAAGCGCGCGGAAGCGTCCCGCGAGACGTTCGCCCTCCGCAAGCAGGCAATCCGGCTCGACGCCCTTCAGGTACGACTGCGGCGCCGGCGAGTTGTGCGGAAAGCGCGTCCGCACGCGAATCGCGACCTTCACGGGATCGCGCAGGGCGTCCGCCGCCGAGGCGAGCGTCGCCGTCTTGAGCCCATCGCGCGTGACGAGGGCGTAATGGCCGCCGATGTGGTCGCCGTGGACGTGCGTGTTCAGGAGCCAGCCGATATCGGACGGCTTCAGCCCGAGGTCGGCGAGCGCGGGCAGAAGGTACTTCTCGGGTTCGAGGTGTGACGAGTCGATCAGCACGTTCGTCTCGCCGCGCACAAGGACGATTCCCGTCCAGACGGGCCCAAACGGAACCTTCAGAAGATACGTGTCTTCCAGAACTTCTTCGAACAGTGGCATTTCATCTTTCATGTGTTCTTTCCCGGCGGTCTTCATGAATGGAGAAAGGCGGCCGCGCTTTCGCCTGCGATCTTTCCGAACACGAGGGCGGCCGTGCCGCCGTTGCCGCCGAGGCGGTTGAGCCCGTGGACGCCCGCCGTCACCTCGCCGCACGCGAAGAGCCCCGGCACGGGGCGGCCGGCCGCGTCCAACGCGCGGCCCTGCGTGTCGATGACGATGCCGCCGAGCGAACTGTGCGGCGCGGGCGCGACGGGAATGCGCCGCTCCGCCGGATCCATCGTGCAGGCGCGGAGCTTCGCCTCCGGCACGTCCGTCAGGTCGTAGATCGCCGTGCCGCCGGCGGCGAAGATCGCGCGGGCGAGTTCGTCCTTGTTGCGCCGCGCGTCTGGCAGGATGTCTGCGCCGTGTGCATCCACAAGGCGCGCCCCTTCGTAGAGCAACGTCGTAAGGACGGGAATCCCGCGACACGCCCCCTCCGTCCGCACGGTCGGTTCGTACTGGACATGCGCCGCGTCAACGTCGCGCACGGCCGCGCCGAACGCCGCCGCGAACACGAGTCCGTCCCCCCTCAGATACGCGGGATTCGTCGAAAACGCATACTTCCCGCACCAGCCGCCCGTCGCCAGGACAACCGCCAGACGCGGATGCGCCGCCCGCGTGGCGCGGAGGTCGTCCGCCGTCAGCGTGCGGTGTTCGACGACGACACGCCCCCGGCACCGCGCCTGGATCTGCGCGAGGATCACGTCGCCGACGGCATGGCCGATTGTCACGCAGCGCGGCACGGACGAACCGAGCGGACGGATCGTCCGGTAGGTTCCAGCCGCATCGCGGTCGAAGGCATACTCCTCCTTGAGGGCCAACGAACCGCGGCACAGCGTCTCGACGAGCGCGCGGTCGTTCGCGCCGTGTCCGCTCGCAAGCGTGTCCTCCACATACCGTTCGACGGAATCCTCCGGCAGGACGGGACAGTTGAGCGCGTGGACGTGGGGCGAGTTGCCGGGGCCGTTTGCGACGAGCGTGACGGCGCACCCGGCCTCGGCGGCGGCCTCCGCCGCCCGCCATCCGGCAAGCCCGCCGCCGACGACGAGGACGTCCGTCATCGCTGGACGCGCCCCGTGCCGTTGCCCGCCGCCAGCGCCTCGACCTCCGCGACGGAGACGAGGTTGAAGTCGTGCTCGATCGAATGCTTCAGGGCCGACGCCGCAACGGCGAAGTCAATCGACGCCTGCGGTCCCCTGCCCGTCGCAAGCGCGTAGATGAGTCCGCCGCCGAAGGAATCGCCGCCGCCCACGCGGTCGACGATGTGCAGCTTGTACTCGGTGGAGAAGACGGCCTTCTTCGCCTTTGCGTCGTAGAGCATGCCGGCCCAGAGGTTGTCGAACGCCGAGAGCGACGTGCGGAGCGTGATGGCGACCTTCTTGCATCCGAAGCGCGCGATGAGCTGTTCGGCGACGGAGACGTAGCCCGCCTTGTCCAGCCGGCCGCGCTCGACGTCCGAACCCTTCCCGACGATACCGAAGACGTCCGCCGCATCCGCCTCGTTCGCGATGAGGACGTCGACGTAGGGGACGAGCTTCTCCATGCAGGCACCAGCCTCGGCCTTCGTCCAGAGCTTGCCCCGGTAGTTGAGGTCGCAGCTGACCGTGATCCGATGCGCCCGGCACCACTTGAGCGCGTCCAGGCAGATCGCGGGCAGATCGCCGCCCAGCGCCGGGGTGATGCCCGTGAAGTGGAACCAACGCACGCCCTTCAGGATCTTCGCCCAGTCGAAGTCGCCGCGCCGCGCGAGGGCGATGGACGATCCCGCGCGGTCGTAGACGACCTTCGACGCACGCTGCGACGCGCCCTTCTCGACGAAGTAGACGCCGAGGCGCGGCCCGCCCCAGACGATGTCCTTCGTCTCGACGCCGAAGCGCCGCACCGCGTTCCGCGCCGCCTCGCCCAGCGGGTTCGCTGGAAGCTTCGTCACGAACGCGGCATCCAGCCCGAAGTTCGCGAGCGAGACGGCGACGTTGGCCTCGCCGCCCGCGTAGGACGCCTCGAAGCGTTCCGCCTGGACGAAACGGGTGTATCCCTCGGGGTTGAGGCGCATCATGATCTCGCCAAACGTCACGATTTTCATATTGTTACTCCCAGATGCCACCGTGCGCCATCGAGCCCACGTTCCTGACGAAGAGGTTGAGGAAGCGCGGGTACTTCGAGCCGTCGAACGTCCACGCGAAGTCCTTCTTGCGCGCGTCGAGGTCGGCCGCGACCGAGATCGTGCGCTGCGGGATGTCGATCGCGATCTCGTCGCCGTCGCGGACGAGCCCGAGCGGGCCCATGAGCGCCGCCTCCGGCGAGACGTAGCCGACCGAGAGCCCCGAGCTGCCGCCCGAGAAGCGTCCGTCGGTGACGACCGCGCACGAGCTGAAGAGCTCGTCGCGCCCCTTGAGCATCTCCTGGAACGTGAACGCCGTCGTGCCGAACCGGCCCTTGAGGCCGAGGAAGCGCAGGACGCAGGCGTCGCCCGGGCGGATCTTCCCCGCCTTGAGCGCGTCGAGCGCCGCGTCCAGCTCGTCGAAGACGCGCGCGGGGCCCCTGAACGTCAGGAGGTTCGGCGGCACGGCGGCGATCTTGACGATGGCCCCCTCCGGCGCGAGGTTGCCGTAGAGGACGCCGATGCCGGGCAGGCGCATCACGGGGTTGTCGAGCGAATGGATGACGTCGCGGTTCCAGACCCGCGCGTCCTTCACGTTCTCGGCGAGCGTCCGCCCCGTCACCGTCAGGCAGTCGCCGTCGAGCTTCGGCAGCAGCTCCTTCAGGAGGGCGGGCGTGCCGCCCGCGAGGCAGAAGTCGTGGAGCGAGTAGCGCGGCCCGCTCGGTACAAGGTGCGCGAGAATCGGGATCTCGTGCGACGCCTCGTCGAAGCACTTCCACCACGGCTCGTCGTAGCCCGCCTCGTGGGCGATGGCGGGGATGTGCAGGATGAGGTTCGAGGACGCGGCGACCGCCATGTCCATCTTGATCGCGTTGCGGACGGACGCGGGCGTGATGACCTGCCGCGCCGTCACGCCCTCGCGGACGAGGCCCAGGATGCGACGCCCGGCCTCGTAGGCGATGAGCCGGATCTCGCTCGACGTCGCCGCGACGGACGAGTTGCCGGGCAGCGACATGCCGAGCGCCTCCGCGACGAGGCACATCGAGTTCGCCGTCGTCATCGACGTGCAGCCGCCGCACGAGCCCCACGAGTGGACGATGAGGTCGTCGTACTCCGCCGGGTCGATCCGCCCCGCCTCCCGCGCGCCCACCTTGTCCTGCGCGTGGATATGGATGACCTCGCGGCCCCGGCAGACGCCGTGCGGCATGTAGCCGCCCGTCACCATGATCGCCGGGATGTCCAACCGCGCCGCCGCCATCAGGTGGCCGGGCACGATGGAGTCGCACGTCGAGAGCAGCACCATCCCGTCGAAGAAGTTCCCCCCGACCGTGATCTCGACCTGGTCGGCGATGGCGTTGCGCGAGGGCACCTCGATGTACTTCGGGTCCTTCTCGACCATGCCGTCGCAGATCGCGGTCGTCATGACCTCCAACGGCAGTCCGCCCGCATCGCGGACGCCCGCCTTGACGCGCTCCGCGAGTTCCTTCAGGTGGACGTGGCCGGGATTGTACTCGTTCCACGAGTTGACGACGGCGATGCGGGGCCTCTTCTGCTCCTCCTCGGAGTAGCCCATGCCGCACATGAGGCCGCGCCGGCACTCGCTCGCCTGGCTGAATTCCCACTGACTCTTCAGTTCCATCTCAAACCTCAAACCGCTAAAACCGCTAAAACCTAAAAGCTAAAACCTAACACCTCAAACCTAACGGAAAGTTCATCGACTCGATCGAGCCGTCGCAGGACTGCCCGCCGTCGACGCAGATGACCTGCCCGACGATGAAGCGCGTCTTCTCGACGTCCGCGAGGAACTGGATCATCGGCACGATCTCCTCCACCGTGCCGCCGCGCCCGACGGGGATCTTGCGCGAAAAGCTCGCGATGTCCTCCTTCGAGTAGCGCTCGGCGAGCTTCGTGAAGATGAGCCCCGGCGCGACGCAGTTGACGCGGATGCCGTACTTGGCGACCTCGACGCCGAGCGCCTTCGTGAACATGTTGAGCCCGCCCTTCCCGGCCGAGTAGGGCAGCATCCGGCGGTGGACCCACGTGACCTGCCCGTGGACGGACGAAATGTTCACGATGCGGCCCTCGGTCTTCTTCTCGACCATGTCCGCGACCGCGTAGCGCGCGCAGTAGGCGGCGGCATTCAGGTTGAGCGCGATCTGGCTGTCCCAGTACTCCATCGGCATATCCTTGAACTCGCCCGTCGGCCCGCCGGGGATCTGCAGCGCGCCGCCCGCGTTGTTGACGAGGACGTCGATCTTGCCGAACGTCTTCACGAAGTCCTCCACCATCGCGCGGCAATGGTCGTGATTGCCCACGTCGCCCGCGTAGATCTTCGTCTTCACGCCGTACTTCTCGCACGCCGCCGCGACCGCCTCGGCCCCCGCCGGGTTCCTGTTGCAGGTGATGCCGATGTTCGCGCCCTCGTCGCGCGCAAACGCGACCGCGCACCCCGCCCCGATGCCGTGGGACGACCCGGTGATGAGAATGTTCCGCTTCATGTTTCCTTCTTCTTCATTTCGATTCACTGCCCTCCGGCCGCGCGCGGCGTCACATGCCGAGCAGCCGGAAGGACTTCGCCGCCACCTCGACGGCGCCGTCGGCGCAGGGTTTGTCCGTATGGTTCACGTAGAGGCGCGCACCGTTCGCGTAGGCGACGCGCACGAACCCGTCGGAGAGGATCCGGTGTTCCGTCATCTCCTCCAACTGGAGGGGGCGCAGCGTCTTGAACTGCTCCCACGCCTTCACGATGCCCGGCATGTTCCGCTCGTTCAGGCTGTAGAAGATCGGCCGCCCGCCGTACTCGACGAGCGTGAGGTTGTCTTCGGGCGACAGGACCTCCTGCGTGATCTTGTCGGGGTTCGACAGCACGACGTCGTGGAACGCAAGCTCGAAGAACGGCACGAAGCGGTCGACGGCGGACTTCCGGCCCTTCGCCTCGGCCTGGCGCTTGCCGCGCATCGGCGCGCAGACGTAGTTGATGTAGTCGACCTGGCCGAGCAGGTGGTCCATGCAGCACTCGCTCGAAAAGCCGCCGAAGAGCGCGTGGCAGCGCTTCGCGACGGCGAGCTGCACGGCGGCCTGTTCCTTCGTGGTGGCGGGATGGCGCGGGTCGGAGCAGCGGTAGGGCTGCACGGCCGTAAAGACGTCGATGTAGTGGCAGCCCCGGAAGCCGAGCTGCGCGATCCGCTCCAGGTCGCCCGGCAGGAACGTCTCCCAGGCGTGCTTCAGGCAGAGGTTGTGGGCCTTGCCGCCGGACCACGCGCCGTTCGTGTAGAGCGAGCCGTCCGGCTTCTTGCAGGCGATCTCGCCCCCCCGCCAGTCGGGCGAGCAGGTGAAGCAGTCCGTGTAGTTGGAGTGCCCGTCGACGAGGTAGCCGAGCGCGCGGCCGCCCTCGCAGAGCCGGCGCAGGCCGGCTTCGCCGCCGGGCCCCTCCTCGACCGGGAACGACGTCGGGCAGCGTCCGTCGTAGCCGCCGTTCTGCCAGCCCGCGACGCAGAGAGCGACGTCGTCGACGCCCGCCGCCTTGAGCTTCTTCAGGCGTTCGAGCGTCTGGTCGTAGGTGACGTACGTCTGTACCGGCGGCTCGTCGGCGGCCGTGAAGTCGCGGTTCGAGTCCGGCAGCTTCCACGGCTTGCCCGCGTGGGACTGGCGGATCGCCACCGACCGCGCGAGCTGCGCAAGCTGCGGGCGCGTGCGGATCCGCTCCTTGAGCGTGCGGATCGACGGATCCTGCGCGAAGCGGTAGCTGCGGTACGCCTTCGCCATCGCATTGTAGTCCGCCTCCGGCGGCAGCTGGTAGAAGACGACCGTCATGTCCTCGTAGGGCGCCGCGCCGATCTCGGAGATGCGCCAGCGCGGGAACATCTCGTAGCGGCCCTTCCGCGCGAGGAGGAGCAGGTCATGCTCGAAGCGCATGCCCTCCATCACGGCGAGGAAGACGTGCTGCGGCGTCTTCATCGCGTAGTAGGGCATGTAGAGCCAGCCCCGGTGCTGGATCCACGTCAGCTCGTCGCGGGCGAAGTCGAAGACGAGGCCGCGCTGGGCGAGCGCATAGCCCGCGTCGCCCTTGCGCGCCTGCGCAACGTCGGCGTGGATCTCCACGTCCACGACGTCCGGCGTGATCTCCTCCTTCGCCACCGTGAAGGCGAGGCCGCCGTCCGCGCGCCGCACGCCCTCCAGCTTCCGCACGCGCAGACGCGTGTGCTGCGGGCCCATGAACCAGGCCTCCGCCTGCACCGGCCGCGCCGCGAGCGCGGGCATCGGCGGCCGCCGCCGCGCCTCCGCGTCCGCCGTCCCCACGCTCGAACAGCCCGCCAGGCACACGCCCAGCGCAAGCCCCGCCATCACATAAAGCAGACCTCTTTGCATCGTCTTTCCTTCCTTCGCTTGTTTTCCGTTCATCTAAAGACACCTCATCGGACAAGGAGAAGCGTTCCCGGCGTCCCCACGATCAGCCGGCCGTCGCCCGCGAGATGGCCGCCCCCGTGTACCCGGTCGTAGACGCCGGAGGGCTTGCGCACGCCGTCAAGCGTCAGGCCGCCCACGCGCTGCACCACGCCCGCCGGCAGCTCGATCACGCCCGTCCCGGCGAGCTCGACCTCCGTCTCCTGCGAGAACACCTTGCCGTGGCGCAGCTCCAGCACGCCGCCGGAGACGCGCACCCGCCGCGCCGCCGGCCACGTCGCGGCCGTCGTCGACACATACGACGTGAACGGCTCGCCGGCCTGGCCGCGCGGATGCGTCGTGTCGTCGAACGTCAGCGTTTCCCCGGCCTTCGTGAAGACGAGCCGCCCCGCCGTCACCTCCACGCGCCCCGTCGAGGTGGATGCGCCCATCGAATAGTGCGTGAGCGCGCCCGTCTTGACGAGCCCCGCGCCGCCGCGAAACGAGATCGAGTCCACGACCTGCGTCGCGCCGTGGATCTGGAGGTACGGATCCGAGACGACCCCGCCGACATTGCCCGCGAGATTCGTCGTGATCTGATTGTCCGCCAGCCGCACGACGGCGTCCGTCGCGCTCGTGACGACGCCGGGGACGCGCTCGGAGAAGAGGACGTCCACCTCCTGGTCGACGCCGCAGAGGTCCCACGTGCCGGCGCGCACGAAGCGGATGCCGCGCACGAGGTTACCCGCGCACTTCGTATTCGTCGGCGTGGCCATGAAGTTCGGCGCCTCCGTGTAGAGCGTCGCGTTCGTCGCGCCGACGATCAGGCCGCGCGCGAACTTGTTGCCGCCCACCCTGAAGCGCCAGTCAAGCGCGGGATGCGGCGTGTCGAGCTCGGACGGCGGCAGGTTCCACGTGTAGGACGACGTCAGCAGCATGAGGCGCGTCACCTCGGCGGGCGCCTCCTCCACCGTCACGCCGATGCGCCCGGACGTCGCCGTGCTGGACGCCGAAAACGCCGAATTGTTGTTCGCGCCCATGTACGAAAGGCCGCCCCGGAAGCGCACCTGCGCGCCCGCTTCGAGGCGGAAGTTCTGCGCGTTGAGGTTTCCTTCATCCGTCAGCACGCATGCGCCCGCGACGACCGTCTCCCCGGCGGGAAACGCCGCAAAGGGATTCGGGCAGGCGTCGAACGCGGGCCTGACCTGCGCCAGGACCGAACCCGGGCCGAAGGTGGGGATCTGCGCGGCGGAGAGGACCTTGACCACCGTTTGTTCGTCGCCGCACGCACCGTCCGACCGAAAGGCGTTGCGCGCGGGCGCACCATTCTCGCTTCCGTCCGCCAGGACGAGCGTCGCGAAATGGTTATGGTCTGCGTCCACGACCCACGTCCCCGTGCCGATGCGCGTGAGCGTCGTCTCGGAGAGCGCGGCCACGCGCGCGCCCGCCGCGAGCGTCAGGTCGTTCGTGAGCGCCCAGGTCTGGTCCGCCACGAGGAGGAGCGGCGTCTCGACCGTGCAGGCGCCGCCGGCCTGCTTCGGCAGGACGAGCCCGCCGCTCCCCAGCCGCACGCGGGCGCCCGCGCCGCCCGCAAGGACGAACGGCGAGGCGGACGACACGACAAGCTTCTTGAACGCCACCTCGGTTTGCTCCGGCACGGTCGCGCGCGCGCCGACGGGGAACGTCGCCTCCAGCGCGCCCGATGTCAGGTCGGGCAGCGCCGCGTTGTCCGCCGCGCCCCAGTTCGCGGGGTTCAGGACCGACGTCTCCGCACCGCCGTTCCCCGTCCACGTCGCCGTGGCCGTTCCGGACGGTTCCGCGTCGCCCGGCACGAGGACGTACCCGTCGCCGTCGATCCAGTCGCAGTTCTCGCGGTGGTACAGGCCGGGCGCGAGCTGTACACCGTCCAGCAAGAACGTGTTCCCGGCGGCGCCGCGCAGCACGGCGTTCTCCGCCAGGTAGAGCGGCTTCCGGTCCGCCGAGCGGAAGAGGGAAATGTTGCCCTTCGGCGCGCAGAGCGCATGCGGCGTCTCGTTGCGGTACTGCGCCCCGGCGGCAACCCGGAAGTGCCACGGGGACGCATAGACCGCGCCGTCCGCGAGGCGGAAGACGCCCCCGTCCACGTAGAGCGAGCCGCCGCCCGTCGACGTCGAGCCCGAGAGCGTGAAGACGGCGTCGTTCGACGGCATCCAGCGGACGACGAGCGCGCCGCCGATGAAGCCCGTGAAAACGGTGTCCTGCCAGGTTCCGGCGAGCGTCAGGGTGCGTCCCACCGGGCCCTGGAGCGAATGGGCATGTCCCGTCACGTCCGTCTCGACGAGCGCGCAGTCGTTGGAGAGGACGACGTCCTCGACGGGGAACGTCACGCACGCCGCGCCGCAGGCACCGAAGAACTCGATCCACACGCCCCGACGGGGTGCCGAACCGTAGTGCGTGCCGTCAATCTGCCGCGAGGCGCGCCCGAGCCCCAGCGTCCCGCCGCACAGGCGGACCTTCAAGTTGTCCGGGAATCCGGGGTTCGTGCCGGCGGACGCGCAGAGGACCATCTCGCCGGGGCCGCTCTTGCCGATGACGGTCTGCGGATCCGGATAGACCGAGATGTCGAAAGAGGTCTTCGCGCCCTCACCCACGAAGCTGTCGACGTAATCCCCCTTGAACCGCGAGACATAGGAGAACTTCACCTGTGCGCGGGAATCGTTCGTCACGCCGCCGGAACACAGGATGTTCTCCTGGGAGGGCTTCTTCGTCACCTCCACGTTCGCCGAGCCGAGGAACCGCATGCCGTGGAACTTCACGGTCTTCGCCGGCGTGAGCGCAAGCGGCGCCGTGTTGGTGAACACCACGTCGTCGTCCGTGCCCGGGCACGCCGCAAGGGGCGCGCCGCGCCCGTCGGCCCAGTTGGCGGGATCGTGCAGCGAAGTGCCGTCCTCCGCGCCCGTCCAGAAGCATTCGGCGGCGGACGCCGACACGGCGGCCAGCAGCGCCGCCAGTCCAACCCCAATCCAATGTCTCATGTTCGTCTCCGACTTGCCGTGTTGTCCGAAAGGAGGGCCACCACCCGGTCTGCCCCACGGACGGAAGTATAGCACGCCCGTCCGCCACGGACATTCCAGATGCGAAACAATTTCCATAACCAAAACGAAAGATGGTATACTCGTTCCACCATGAGGACGATTCTCGTGTTCCGAACCGGCACGCTCGGCACCTGGCGGGAGAAGCTGGGCGGCGTGACGGCGTTCGCCAAGGCGAAGGGGTGGCGCGTGCAGACGATCGACGCGCGCGCCGCGGCGCCCGACATCCGCGCGCTGTGTGCCTTCTGGCGTCCCGACGGCGTTCTCCTGGACGCAAGCGGCCAGACGGACGGTCTGGACGTCCGCGCCCTCGCGGCGCGCCCCTGCGTCGCCCTGACGCCCAGTTCGGACCGCGTCCGCGACCTGTTCCCCTCCGTGCAAAGCGATTCGTACGCCATCGCCCGCATCGCCGCGCGCGAACTGCTGCGCCGGGACGTCACCTCGCTCGCGTTCCTCGACGCCCCGGGGTCGCCCAGCTGGTCTGCCACGAAGCGCGAAGCCTTCCGGCAGATCGCGCGTCTGCACGGCCTCGCGCTCACCGTCGTCCCGGCGTCCGAACTCGCCGCGCTCAAGCGCCCCGTCGGCCTCTTCGCCGCGACGGACGCCCTCGCGGCCGAAGCCCTCGTCGCGGCCGAACGCGCGGGCCTTGCCGTCCCGGAAGACCTCGCGGTCGTCGGCGTCGACGACGACCCGGAGATCTGCGAAAGCTGCGAACCCACCCTGTCCTCCGTCCGGCCCGACTTTCACCAGCTCGGCTTCTCCGCCGCCGCCCTGCTCGCCCGGCTCATGCGCGGCGACGCCGACGCGCACGACGCCCTCGTCATCCCCCCCGTCGGACTCGTCCGCCGGGCCTCCTCCAGCGGCTGCCCGGACGCGCAGGTGCGCCGTGCGCTCGACGACATCCGCCTGCACGCCCACGAAGGCATCACGGCCGCAGACGTGGCGCGCCTCTTCGGCGCGCGTTCGCGCCGCTCGATTGAGATGCGCTTCAAGGCCGCGACCGGCGAAACGATGACGGACGCCCTCCTCGCCGCCCGTCTCGCCCGTGCCTGCGACCTTCTCGCCACAGGCCGTACCTCCATTTCGGCCATCGCCAACCGATGCGGCTGGCGGAGCGACCTCGCCTTCCGCAAGGCGTTCAAGGCCCGCTTCGGCCTCACGCCGACGGCCTACCGGCGCAATGCGGCAAGCGGCACCTCTTCGAGCCGCAGTCCGTCATCGGCCAGCCACGCCATCTGAAGCGCCTGACACCCTGTGGGACGGATCCGGCCGCAACCAGTCCGCCGCGCTACTTGCCGATGTTCAACACCTTAAAGCCCATCGTCCGCAACGCGGCGCCGTCCAGGCAGTTCCGCGTGTCGAAGACAAGCGCCGGCTTGCGCATCAAACCATAGATGCGCCTCCAGTCAAGCATCGGATACTCGCGCCAATCGGTCATCAGGAGGACGGCATCGGCCCCCTCGGCCGCCTTGTACGGGTCGCGCTCAAAGGCAATCGCACCGTCTGTGCCGATGTCGGCAAGGTCCCTGCGGGCGTTTGGAAGCGCCTGCGGGTCGGTAATCGCCAGGCGGACATGCTCGTCGGCGAGGAGCCGCGCCACACGCCCCGCCGGTGTCTCGCGCGTATCGCCCGTATCCGCCTTGAAGGCAAAACCGAACAGGGCGATCTTCTTGTTGGCGAGCGTATTGAACATCTCCTTGAAGAGACGCGAGACGATGCGCTCCTGCTGGTGGTCGTTCATCTTGATGACGCCCGTCCAGTACTCCGCCGCCGTGTGGAGTCCGAAGCTCTCGCACAGGTAGACGAGATTGAGCACGTCTTTTCTGAAGCAGCTTCCACCAAAGCCAGGACCCGCCTTCAGGAACTTGGGCCCGATGCGCCGGTCTGCGCCGATGACGCACGCAACCTCGTCCACGTCCGCCCCCGTCGCCTCGCACAGACCGGCAATGGCGTTGATCGAGCTGACGCGCTGCGCCAGGAAGGCGTTCGCCGCCAACTTCGTCAGCTCCGCCGACCAGACATTCGTCGTCAGGATCCGCTCACGCGGCACCCAGGCGCCATCCTCGCCCGCATAGATGTCCGCGAGCGCCGCCACGGCCGCCGCGCCGGCGGGCGTCCGCTCGCCGCCGATCAGCACGCGGTCAGGCTCCAGCAGGTCTTTGATCGCCGTACCCTCTGCCAGAAACTCCGGGTTGGAGAGCACCTCGAAATGGTAACGCTCGTGCGTGTTGAGAATCGCCGACATCGCAGCGGCCGTGCGGACGGGAAGCGTCGACTTCTCGACCACGATCTTGTCGCCATTCGCCCACCGGGCGATGCTGCGCGCCGTCGCCTCCCAGTATTGGAGATCGGATGCGCGGCCCGCCCCCCTCCCGAACATCTTCGTCGGCGTGTTGACGCCGACGAAGACGATGTCGCACGTTCGGATGCAGCCCTCGATATCCGTCGAGAAGAAGAGGTTCCTGCCACGCACCTGCCGGACGACGTCCTTCAGGCCCGGTTCGTAGATCGGAAGATCGTAGCCGGGCGAGTTCCAGGCGTCGATACGCACCGGATCGATGTCGACGACATGGACGCAGCGCCCGGGGTTCTTCAGCGCAATGACAGCCATCGTCGGGCCACCGATGTAGCCCGCGCCAATACAGACGATATCTCTGTTCATCTTTTCCCCTTACCCGACGCGGCACGGCGCCTAGACGCGGTAGAACTCCTCCCAGCCCTTGCGCGGCGTGCCCTTCGAGCCCTTCAGGAGGGCGTTCGCCTCGGCGTCTCCGGGGATGGTCTTCGTGGCGGGGTCGAACGTGATGTTGCGGTTGAGGCGCTGCGCGATGCACCCCAGGCAGAAGACCTCGCTGAGCGGACCCGCCACCGAGAACGGCGAGCGCGTCGTCTCCTGGCCCATCACGCCGAGGAGGAAATTCTTGTAATGGTTCGATCCGGGCTTCGGGTAGTCGGGCGTCTTCCCGCCGTCGCAGCGGAAGATCGCCGACGTGTGCGAGCCGCCCTGCCACCAGGTGCCGTCGGAGAGGCCGAAGAACTTGCCGGGGTTGAGCGTGCGCTTCTTATCCGCCACGGACCCCTTCGCCGCCGGGATGTCCTTCCCCCACTCCACCGCGCGGTGCCCCTTCGGGAGCGCGGGCAGGTTCTTCACGCCCTCGTACCATTCGAGGTCGACGGCGGGACGGCGGCCCTTCGCGGCGAACTTGAAAATGAGCGTGTCCTGCATCGGGAACACGTACGGGTTCCAGCCCTGGACGTCCTTGATCTGCACCTCCGTCGGGAGGCCAAGGTCGAAGAAGCGGTGCATCGTGTCCATCGTGTGCGCGCCCCAGTCGCCGAGGCAGCCGTTGCCGAAGTCGTACCAGCTGCGCCACTCGCCCTGCACGTAGTCCTTCGAGTAGTCGTGGAAGCTCGCCGTGCCGAGCCAGGTGTCCCAGTCAAGACCCTTCGGCAGTTGCTCGCCCTTCGGGAAGGCGGCGACCTTGCCGTTCCACTTGTGCCAGCGGCGCGGATTGTTCATGTGCGCGACGAGGCGCGTGAGCTTCGAGACGTCGAGGATGCCCGTCTCGACGTAGTGCTTGAACTGGTAGTAGTTGTTGCCCGAGTGTCCCTGGTTGCCCATCTGGGTGACGACGCCGTACTTGCGCTCCGCCGCCATCAGCAGCTCGCACTCCTCGAAGGTGTGGGCGAGGGGCTTCTCGGAGAAGACGCCGAGCCCGCGCTTCATCGCCGCCATGAGGGCGGGGAAGTGCGAGAAGTCGGGATTCATCACGGCGACGGCGTCGATCTTGCCGACCATCGCGTCCAGCATCTTGCGGAAGTCGCGGAAACGGGGCACGTTCGGGTACTGCTTGAGCGCGGCGACGCACTGCTTGCCGTCAAGGTCCGTGTCGCAGAGCGCGGCGATCTGGACGATGCCGGTCTTCTCGAACTCCCGGATGTCGTTCCAGGCCTGCTGGCCGATGCCGACACACGCAAGGCGCACCTTGCCGTCCGGGCACTTCGCCGTCGTGCAGGCACCGATGTACGGGAACGCGCCGGCGGCAAGCGCGGCCTTCATGAACGAACGGCGGGAGAACTGGAATGTCGGTTGATTTTTCATTTTCGTTTCCTTGGATTTAGGTCATGGGACAGATAAAGGGAAGTCGGGCGCGACGTCCTCGGCGCGCCGCGCGGTCGTCGGACACGATACCTGGTAGGGCGCGACGTCCTCGGCGCGCCGCACGGTCGTCGGGCGCGATACCTGGTAGGGCGCGACGTCCTCGGCGCGCCGCACGGCCTCACTCCTTCCCGAGGACAAGGTAGTCCTCCGCGGGGATGGCACGGCCCTCGAACGTGTAGGGCGAAGTGCGGTAGTTCGTGACGAGGCGCGTGCCGTCCTCCCACTCGGTGAGGAAGACGTCGGCGGCGAGCCGCGCATGGCGGCGCATATACTCGAACTGCAGGTGGCTGAGGGGGGCCCAGATGTCCCAGCCGGCCTTGATCTTCGCGACGGAGGCGCGCAGCTCCTCGTCCGTCGCGCAGCCGAGGTCGCTCTTGCCCATCCAGTCCGTCCCGTCGTCCACGAACTTCGAGTAGAAGTAGAAGTTCGGCCGGCCGCCGTATTCGAGCAGCTTGAGGCGCGAATAGCGGTCCTGCGCCGTGAAGTTGACCGTCGTCGTGAACGGGTTGTTGACGATGATGCCGTTGTAGACGAGCTGCCAGACGGGCAGCATCCCGTCGACGAGACCCTTGTTCTTCGCGCGCGGGTCACCGAAGGACGCATAGAGCACCGAATCGAGCGAGCCGGCGAAGTGGTCGAGCGAGCCCTCCGACGCGAAGCCACCGAAGAACGCACGCGCCGTCTCCGCGCTCCGCCCCCACCACGCGGCCGCCTCCGCACGGCTGAGCGGGTGGCGCGGGTCGTTGCAGACGGGCGCGAGGAGGATCGTCACCACGTCGAAGTACCCCATCCCCCGGAAGCCGAGCGCCGCCATGCGCGGCATCTCGCGCGAGGACCAGAACTCCCACGCGCGCTGCGGGCAGATCTGGAACTGGCGTCCGCCGCCCCAGAACTGGCTGTGCGCCTGCGCGGGCTCGCCCTTGTCGTTCTTGATCAGGTACTCGATGTCCCAGTTCTCGGCGATGCGGTAGGCGTCGCGGAAGTTGGCGTGCGGCACGATCAGGTAGCCGCAGTCCTGCGTGTCCTTAATGCACCGGCGCAGCTTCGCCTCGCCGCCGAGCGCCGGCTCGACCGGAAACGACTGCGGCCAGCGCCCGTCGTGCCCGCCGATGTTCCACCCCACGAGGCAGAGTTCGGCCCTGCCGACGCCCTGGCGCTTCAGCTCGCGCGCGATGTCGCCCACGCGGTCGAACGTCACGGCCACCCGCTTGATCGCGGGCTCGTTCTCGGGCACCTGCTCCGGCACCGGGCTCGGCACCGGCTTCCACGCCTGGCGGATGCGGATCTCGGGCGCCGCGACGGCGTACTTCAGGGCGTCGTTGCCCTTCACGCGCTCCTTGAACGGCTTCACCGCGCCCCGTTCGAGCTGGTACGCCCGGTACGCGCGCGCCATGCCGCTGTAGTCCGCCGCGTCGCCCGTGAGCGTGCGCCACTCGATCGCGAAGTCCTCGTAGGGCGCACTGCACTGCTCCTCGTTCAGCACGCAGCTCTGGCGGTAGACGCCGTTCCGCGCCGTCACGCGCGCCGTGAAGTAGTACTTCAGGCCCTTCACGAGCGCGACGTAGGTCTTCGCGGGCGTCTTCATGCCGAACATGGACATCGACGGCCAACTGCACGAGAAGTCCCCCTTCTCGCAGCGGAACGTGCCGTACTGCCCCGTGGGGACGACCCAGTAGCCCGCATCGCCCACCTTCGCCGTCGCGAAGTCCGGCGTCACCGCGAGGCGCTTCGCGCCCTTCGCCCGGATCGCCGCGCGCGGCAGCGCGAACGCCGTCACGCCGTCCTTCTCCGCCACCTGCACGCGCTCGATCTCGGTCTTCCCGTTCTTCAGCGTCCACGCCAGCTCGATCTCCACGCCCGACGCGGCCGCCGCCGCGCAGACGGCGAGCGCGCCCGCCACACATGCCTTCTTCGTCATTCTACCGTTCCTCCATCTTGGCCTTCTGGGCGAACTTCGCCTTCACGACCGGCACGACGGCCTTCGGACGGCGGAAACCGTCGTAGAGCCCCGCAAGGTTCTGCGCAAAGGGCTTCGTGCGGATCGTCGCGCCGCCCCGGTGGTAGCTGCGCGCGTCCGTAAACTGCCAGATCGTCATGCCGGTGATCTCGGGGTGGGCGAAGACGACGTCCAGCACGTCGCCGACGTACTCGGCCTCGAACTCCTCCGTCCACTGCGCCCCGGCGGGGTCGTGATGCCCGTAGACGCCGCACGTGCCCATCTCGGCGACGATGATCGGCTTGTGGGGGTAGAGCCTGCGGAAGCGCGAAACGACCTTGTCGACGTCCTCCTTGATGAGGCGGCGCAGATTCGCGGGGTCGCCCGCGTCGCTCCCGATCCAGCCCGGATAGGTGTTGAAGGCGACGAGGTCCGTGTTCGCGTTCGCGATGTCGCTGCCGTTTTGGCAGCAGGCGTAGGTGACGAGCCGCCCGCTGTCCTCGGCCCTGATCGCCGCGATGAGCTTGTCCGCAAGCGCCTTACCGGGCTTCGAGCCGGACGCGAACTCGTTCATGAACGCGAAGATGATGACGGACGGGTGGTTGAAGCTGGCGCGCACCATCTCCCGCGTCTCGATCAGCTGCTCGGCGATGAACGTCTCGTTCGTCAGCTCGTATGACGACATCTTGCCGCCGTGGCTGCCGTTCCCCCAGCCGAGCGACTCCTCCCACACGAGGACGCCCATCTCGTCGCAGTAGTCGAGGAAGCGCTGCGCCTGCTGGTAGTGGCAGCCCCGGAAGAAGTTCCCGCCGAGCGCCTTGAGGTTCTGGATGTCCTCGACCATGAGCGCCTCGGGCGTCGCCGCGCCGAACTGCGGGTGCGACTCGTGCCGGTTCGCCCCCTTCAGGTAGAGCGGTCTGCCGTTGAGCCAGAGCCGCCGGTCCGCCGCCTTGATCTCGCGGATGCCGAAGCGGACGGCGACGGGCGTCGCCGCGCCGTGCGCGAGGGCGACCGTGTGGAGGTTCGGGGACTCGGGCGACCAGAGCCTGAAGTGCGGCACGCGCACCGTCGCGCGCGCGTTGCGGAACGCCGCCTGGACGGCGTTCGTGCCGTCGAAGACGAGCATCGCGTCGAAGTCGGCGTCCTTGAAGTTCACGGCCTCGATCTCCACCGTCCCCGCCCGGTAGTCGCGCGTGCGCACGAAGAGCGTGCGGTTGTCGAAGCGCAGCGACACGCCGTGGTAGAAGCCGCCAAAGAGGTAGAAGTCGTAGTAGGGGCGTGCGAGGTGCAGGGTCTCCCAGTCGAAGCGGTTGTCGAGCGCGGCGAAGAGCGTGTGCGTACCGGCGGCGAGCGGACCCGTCTCCAGCTCCAGCCGCGCGTAGGGATAGGGGTGCGTCCCGAGGTCCCGGCCGTCGATCTGGAAGTGGCCGACGAGCCCCATGCCGTCGACGACGAGCCAGGCGTTGTCCACCGCCCGGTCGAGCGTGAACGTGCGGCGGTAGAGGCCCGTCCCGCGCTTGCAGAGCCACTGCGGCATCATGTCGTAGCAGCCCGGCACGGCCATGCGGTCCGTCGCGGCAAACGCCGCACCCACCGTCTGGGCCGGCGCCTTCCCCTCCTCGAAGCGGAACTCCCACGACCCGTTCAGGTCGAGGACCGCCGCATGAACCATCGTTCCGGCCGCGCAGAGCGCCGCCCCGATCATCGCAGTGACATGTCTCATGCGGGCCAGTATACCATATTTCGGAGTGCGGGGGGCGGCCCAGCGGCCGATCAGGAAACGGCCGCGCAGGAGCGCGGCCGACTGTCGGACGCCACGCGCCGAACGAGACCCGGAACGGGAGGGACGCGCTCCTGCGCGTCCGCATCCGCCCCTCCGCGTTCCCCCTACCGGCAGACGCACATGTCCAGGAACACCGCGTAGGCGCGGCGGTCGGCCGTCAGCTCGGGGTGCCAGGCGAAAGCGAGGATGTTGCGCCAACGTACCGAGGTGGGCTGGCCTTCGAAGGAGGAGAGGACATCCACGCCGGGGGAGACCTGGGTGATCGCCGGGGCACGGATGAAGGTCATCGGCACGTCGGCGAGACCGTTCCAGGTCCCCGTCGTGGTGAAGCTGCCGAGCTGGCGGCCGTAGGCGTTGCGCCGCACGGTGACGGGAAGGCTGCCAAACCAGGTGGTTGGGTCGTCCGCCAGCCGTTCGGCGAGGAGGATGAGGCCTGCGCAGGTCGCAAAGACGGGAAGGCCTGCCTCGATGCGCGCGCGCAGCGGCTCGAAGAGGCCAAGGTCCTTGAGGAGCTTGCCCTGCACGGTCGATTCGCCGCCTGGGAGGACAAGCCCGTCCATCGGACGGTCGAGATCCCGAAGCTGGCGAATCTCGAACGTGCGCGCCCCCGCACCGGCGAGGGCGCGCGCGTGTTCGATGAAGGCGCCCTGTACGGACAGAATGCCGATTGTCATCGTCTGTCTTTCCTGTTGCGTCCGCCCGTGGGCGTCTTACTTGCCGCGCTCTTCCATGATCGTCTGGATCTCGTCGGCGTTGATGCCGACCATCGCCTCGCCGAGGTTCTCGGAGAGCTTGGCGAGGAGCTTCGCGTCCTGCCAGTTGGTGACGGCCTGGACGATGGCGGCGGCACGCTTGGCGGGGTCGCCGCTCTTGAAGATGCCGGACCCGACGAACACGCCCTCGGCTCCGAGCTCCATCATGAGCGCGGCGTCCGCCGGGGTCGCGACGCCGCCGGCGGCGAAGTTGACGACGGGAAGCCTGCCCGTGCGGTGGACTTCGCGCACGAGGTCGAGCGGCGCGGCGAGCGCCTTCGCGGCCTCGTAGAGCTCGTCTTCGCGCAGCGCGGCGATGCGGCGGATCTCGCTCTGCATCTTGCGCATGTGGCGCACGGCCTGGATGACGTCGCCCGTGCCGGGCTCGCCCTTCGTGCGGATCATCGTGGCACCCTCGCCGATCCGGCGCAGGGCCTCGCCGAGGTCGCGCGCGCCGCAGACGAAGGGCACCTTGAAGGCGCGCTTGTCGATGTGGTAGAGGTCGTCGGCGGGGGAGAGCACTTCGCTCTCGTCGATGTAGTCGATCTCGATCGCCTCCAGGATGCGCGCCTCCGCGACGTGGCCGATGCGGCACTTGGCCATCACGGGGATGGAGACGGCGGCCTGGATGCCCTTGATCATGGCGGGGTCGCTCATGCGGCTCACGCCTCCGGCGGCGCGGATGTCGGCGGGGATGCGCTCCAGCGCCATCACGGCGCAGGCGCCCGCCGCCTCGGCGATCTTCGCCTGTTCGGGCGTCGTCACGTCCATGATCACACCGCCCTTGAGCATCTGGGCGAGATTGCAGTTCACTTCGTTGCGTTCGTTCATGGTCAATTCTCCTGTTTGGAATCAGTCGGAAAGTCTACCACGTCCCGGACGTACATACAAATGGATAATTGTATGGATTGCAATGTTACTCGTAGTCGACGACGCTCGCCCAGTGGAGGAGCAGGTCGAGGTTCTTCTGC
>ERZ1026780.726-NODE-726-length-24258-cov-27.601702_pt1 | contig 24258 bp, 14 predicted proteins | sample MGYA00380126_ERZ1026780 | MGnify/ENA primary metagenome ERZ1026780 (study PRJEB33269, sample SAMEA4719762) | human gut metagenome | biome: human-associated habitat; feature: organic feature; material: feces | place: Cameroon | collected 2013-10 ... | reverse complement strand
AGTACCTTTACGGAGAATAATCACATAAATGATTGTTAGGGAATTGGTCGGTTGTTTTGTCGGCCTATCCCTTATATAAAGTAACTCAAGTTTTGCATTTGCGAAACACCACTCTTCTTCACTGCTTGCAGTGAAAGCAAGTCCCTCCCCCGAGGGGAGGGATTTAGGGAGGGGGTAACGTTAAATGATGTGGGTGGGCAATCACCTCCGAACGTGAGATAATGTATTTGACAGCAGGTGATTGCCTACTTGCGAAAGTTGAGTAAAGTAATATTATGAGGCTATTTCCTATCTACACCTGGACCAAAGGCATCCGGAACTTTGACCATAGAAGGAAGCAGTTTTCCCAGTTACCGTGGGCGCAGGGTGTCCTGTTGCTTTGCTGTGTCGTGGTGGCGATGCTTCTGGCCAATCTTCCGTTCACCAAAGAGTTTTACCATAACTTCCTGGAGACGGACATCTCGTTGAGATTCCAGAGTCCGGGAGGGGAGAGCATCCTGTTCCCTAACGGAATGACGGTCGAGAAGTTCATCAACGACATCCTGATGACGGTCTTCTTCTTCACGGTCGGTCTGGAGATCAGGCGCGAGATGAAGAACGGGGAACTTTCCAGCCTGAAGAAGGCGATGATGCCGGTGATCGCCGCATTCGGCGGAGTTGTGGCTCCGGCGTTGATATTCACTGCCATCAATCATGGCTCGGCGGCCGCTTCCGGCTGGGGTATTCCTACCGCCACTGACATCGCTTTCGCTGTCGGCATCCTGTCCATTCTGGGTGATCGTGTGCCCGTGTCGCTGAAGGTTTTCCTGACCGCGCTGGCCATTGCCGATGACCTCATCGCCATTCTCGTAGTGGCTTTGTTCTACGGCGGCACAATCAACTTCGGACTTCTGAGCATAGCGTTTGTGCTGATTGCTTTGGTGCTGTTGATGAATAAGTTGGGTGAGAAACGAGGCTGGTTCTATCTGGTTCCGGCCATCGCGATCTGGTCGCTCTTCTACTATGCCGGCATCCACTCCACGATGTCCGGTGTCGTGATGGCGTTCCTCGTGCCGATGACCCCAAGGTTCAACGAGGCCTACTTCCACCGCAAGCGTCTCCAGTACATCCGCAGACTTAATGAATATAATGGGATAGCCTCCACGTCCTCCGAGTTCCCTAACGGTCCGCAGAGGCATTGCCTGAGGAGGTTGTCAGCGATCTCCAGAGACTCCATCGGGATGAGCTACCGTCTTGAGCACGCTCTCGGCCCTTGGGTCAATTTCCTGATAATGCCGATCTTCGCCCTCGCCAACGCAGGAGTGGAGATTCCGGACGTGTCTTATTTCAACGTGTTCCATTTTGATCAGGTTCTCGGCAGCGTCAGTATGGGAATATTCCTTGGCCTTGTCCTTGGAAAGCCTCTGGGAATATCCCTCGCCAGTTTCATCGCTGTCAAGCTTCACGTGGGCGAGATGCCTGCGAAATCCACTTGGCCTATGCTGATAGCTGTGGCCTGTCTTGGAGGTATCGGCTTCACGATGTCCATCTTCGTGGACACCCTTTCGTTCGGTGACCAGACTCCTGAGGTGATGGCCCGCTTGCGTGATATGGGCAAGGTCGCCGTCCTGATGGGCTCCCTCTTCGCCGGCATCCTTGGCAGTGTCCTGATCAACATCATCCACGGCATCGAATCCCACAAGGCCGCCGTCAAGGCATAGGAGTGGAGTCTATTAGATTCTATATCAATTAGATAGTACACTGTTCTCCCTCCAGTTTCGGACAGGGGGATGGCAGTGTATTTAAGTGATTACAAGCACGTTATCCTCCACAACAAAATAATAAGGCTGACCAATTGGTCAGCCTTTTGTGTTTTGACTTGTTGAGATGACCCTAAAAATTGTCGCAGGGTCGTCCTCGGACATTTTTCGGGGTTACTTCTTCGGAGAGTCAAGGATCTTCACGTCGTCTCCCGGATTCTCAGGCATCTCAAGCCAGAACCAGTTCAGCGCGACATCGCCGTTCTTTGTCTCGCCCACAGCCGCATAGAATAGATTATTCCCTGCTTTCCAACCTTGCCCGTTGTCATTGAACTTGTGAATGGAAGAGTTGGCATAGACTCCCGGAACGTGATCCTCGTAGTCCCCAACCACGTAGTTGGCATATGTCTTTTCGGTAGCCAAGCCGTTTCCGATGATATTTTGGTTCTCCGTTGTCGTGTAGTAGTTGGCTGCCTGGCTGTTAGGCACATTGTGGATGATCAGGGTGTTCTTCTCCGCAAAGACTCTGTACTCAAAAGCGACCGCTACCCAAGGTGTTGTGGCGGCGGCTTCTGTGGTGAACTCAAACGCTGCCTCATTTGAAGCGACGAGACCGGATTCCGCTGAAGGGATTGTCTGAACGTAGATGATGTATGAGGTGGAGGCGGTCAGGCCAGCGAGGGTGACTCTCCAGTATGGCGATTTGTGAACTCTTGGGCGACATTTTTGAGCTTTTTCGTTGCCTGGAGAGCTCTTATAAACCCTCCCGGGCAACGATTTTGACCGAAAATGTCGCCCGGCGAATCCGTCCGGCACTCAGAACAGGGGAACAGGTTCGGTTTGCCGAGATGAGCGGCATGGGTTTTATCTAAGTAACCTTTCTGAAATTCAGACCATCTATATTCCAAGCTCGTCCTTCATCGAGCGGAGGAGGTCGAAGGCCTGGAGCGGGGTGATGTTGTTGAGATCGGCTCCGGCGAGTTTGTCGCGCAGGGATTCGAGCGTAGGGTCGTCCAGCTGGAAGAACGAGAGCTGGAGGCTGCCGTCACTCTCAAGGGTGCCGGCCTTGGTCTGGACAGGCTTCTTGATCTCGCCTTTCCTGGCGCTTACAATGTGCTGGGAATCATTCATCTCCAGAGCCTTCAACGTGTTCTCGGCGCTCTGGATCACCTCTTTAGGCATCCCGGCCATCCTTGCGACGTGGATACCGAAACTGTGCGCGGTCCCGCCCTCCTTGAGCTTGCGCAGGAAGATCACCTGCGAGCCAACCTCCTTCACGGCGATGTGGAAGTTCCGGACCCTTGAATATATCTCCTCAAGGTCGTTAAGCTCGTGATAGTGAGTGGCGAAGAGTGTTTTGGCGCCGTGACCATATTCATGAATATATTCGACTATCGCGCGGGCGATCGACATTCCGTCGTAGGTCGAGGTTCCTCGCCCGATCTCGTCCAGAAGCACCAGCGAGCGCTCCGACAGGTTGTGAAGGATCATCGAGGTCTCCAGCATTTCGACCATAAAGGTTGATTCTCCTCTTGAGATGTTGTCGGTGGCCCCGACTCTTGTGAAGATCTTGTCGAAATACCCGATCCGGGCGCTTTCGGCAGGCACGAACGATCCGATCTGGGCCAGCAGCACGATGAGGGCCGTCTGGCGGAGCAATGCCGACTTACCGGCCATGTTCGGACCGGTCAGGATGATGATCTGCTGCTTCTTGTTGTCAAGGAATATGTCGTTGGGAACATATTCCTCTCCAGCCGGCATCAATGTCTCGATGACCGGATGGCGGCCGGCCTTGATGTCAATGGTAAGATCCTTGGTCATCTCCGGACGGTTGTAGTGATTGTCCCGGGCCAGCTGGGCGAATCCGGCCAGCACGTCCAAGCGGGCTATGATCCGACAGTTGGTCTGAATCGCCGGGATGTTCCTCTGGATCTCGGCGACCAACTCTCCGTAAATCCTTGTCTCAAGGGCGTAGATGCGGTCTTCCGCGCTCAGAATCTTTTCTTCATATTCCTTGAGTTCCTTGGTGATGTAACGCTCTGCGTTGACAAGGGTCTGCTTGCGGATCCACTCCGGCGGAACCAGGTCCTTGAAGGAGTTGCGGACCTCGATGTAGTACCCGAAGACATTATTGTAACTTATTTTTAGCGAGGATATTCCTGTCCTTTCGGCCTCGGACTGCTGGAGCTTCAGAAGGTAGTCCTTGCCGCCTGAGGAGATATTCCTCAACTCATCCAGATCAGGATCCACTCCAGGGGCGATGACCTCGCCTTTGCCCACAGCGGCGGCCGGCTCGGCGGTCATCGTCTTCATAATGCGATCAAGCAGCTTCGAGCAGTTTTTCATCTTGCTGATGAGGGAGTCCAACGCCTTGACTCCGTGGTCTTTGCAGAGTGCGGCTATCGGCTCCGTCTGCGAAAGTCCACGACCCAGCTGCATCACCTCGCGAGGGGCTATCCTGCCTGTGGCCGCCCTGGAGATGATCCTCTCAAGGTCCCCGATGTTGCCGATATATTCCTGAACCTTGTCCAGATCCTCGCCGGCCTCAAGGAAGTGCTGCACAACATCGTAGCGGCTGTTCAGCTCCTTGATGTCCATTATCGGCATCGCCAGCCAGCTTCGCAGAAGCCTCGCGCCCATCGGGGACGAGCATTTGTCGATGACGCTTACCAGTGACACGCCCTCGCCGCCGACGGAGGAATTGAATATCTCCAGATTCCTCATCGTGAACTTGTCCATCCACACGAACTTCTCCTCGTCGATCCGGGAGATCGAGCATATGTTCTTGAGGCCTGTGTGCTGCGTCTGCTCCAGGTAGACCATCAGCGCTCCGGCCGAGCATATCCCCAAAGGGAAACTGTCCACGGCGAAGCCTTTGAGTGACTCGACGCCGAACTGCTTCTTGAGCTTTTCGACGGCGGCATCGTAAACGAACGCCCACTCCTCGATTGTGGATATATAGAGATTGTTTCCGTACTTTTCCTTGACACCTTTATCGTAGCCCCTCTGGACCACGATCTCCTTAGGGTTAAGGGAGGCGATCAAGGTTCCGATGTAGTCCAGCGATCCTTGGGCGACTTGGAACGCTCCGGTGGAAACATCCAGAAAGGCGGCTCCGCACTGGTTCTTGTCGAATGTCAGGCCGGCGAGGAAGTTGTTCTCCTTCTGGTCAAGCAGCTGGTCGTTGAAAGCCACTCCGGGCGTAACCAGTTCTGTAACACCTCTTTTGACCAGTTTCTTGGCGAATTTCGGGTCCTCCAGCTGGTCGCAGACGGCCACCTTGTAGCCTGCACGGACAAGTTTCGGAAGATAGACGTCTATGGCGTGGTGCGGGAATCCGGCCATCTCGATGTAGCCCTTGTCTCCGTTGGATTTCTTGGTCTGCACTATGCCCAGAACCTTGCTGACCAGTACCGCGTCATTGGAATAGGACTCGTAGAAGTCACCGACCCTGTAAAGCAGCAGCGCCTCGGGGTGCTGGGCCTTCACAGAGAAAAACTGTTTGATCAGCGGAGTGTCTTCCGGTACCTTATTTTTCGCCATATCAATGTCTTATGTTTGCCTAAAATATAAGTTCGAATGTCTCCTCTACCGAAGAGGCAAGATTACAAATTTACGAAAAACCTTGAATATGCAGAAAGAGATTTCGGAGTTATCTACCGTTTGGACAAAATACGCTTCCGAATAGTGTTGGGTAGCACTGTTGGGCGACAATAACGCACTATAGTGTCGCTGGAGAGTGCAAACAACACTGTCAGGACGCATTTTAGACCGAAAACGTTCCCTAAGAGGGCTCTATACATCCAGCCGGAGGATGTCTCGGGTGAGGCCGATGTATTTTGTCTTGGTCTCGGCGACATGGAAGCCTTCGGCGAGGAAATTGCGCTCGCTCGGGATGTTCTGCGGATCCACTGTGGCGACTATATGCTTGACACCGGTGCTTTTGGCCAGGTCGATGGACCAGCCGATGAAAATGCGCTGGAAACCTCTGCCGCGATATTCATTGTCCACCGCCACGGCGTCGAATGTGAACACTTCGGAAGGGTTGAGGTGAACGTCCGAGGCAAGGCTGCGCTCGCCGTCACGGTTGCTGACTATGACGCTGAAAGCCGCCATCCGGCCATCGGGGGAGAATATTCCTGAAACATAGTCAAGCTGCAGGGATTCAATCAGTTCCTCTCGGCTCAACGGATAGAAGAGATTCTTGTTCTCCATTCCATCAACCACTTTAAGCTGGAGATTTTCCACAGCGCTGAGGCTGTCGAAGCCGAGCCTTTTCATCGTGAAGCCGTCAGGAAGCGCGGAGATGGCTTTGTTGTATTCAGAAGTCCCGTGGTCGAAGAGATAAAGCTTGTTCTGGAGGTACTTCTCCGGGAACATGAACCGGTGACTCGGCACGTGTCTTTGCCAGCCATTCGCTCCGCTGTTCTCCTTCTCGCGGTACTTGATCCAGATCTTGTACAACTCGAAGACCTGCACGTAGGAGGACGATGTCGGCAGGATGTAGTTCTCCTGGATGTACGGGTTGTTCATGAACAGGAAGAACCTGTAGCCGAACAGGTCGTCCAGATCTTCAATGCTGGCGATGTGGTGGCGGTAGAGAAGATAGAGGTTCTCGAAGAATGTGCAGTACTGTGCGACCTCCACACTGGAGACATCTTTCCAGCGCTCGTAGCTGTAGTCCCCTTCGAGCTCTCCGTTCTCAAGCACCTCATAGACCTTCATAAGTCGGTCGCTGTCATGGAAGTAGTTGTTCAGATTGATCAGCATCTCGCTGCATGTGACCTCAGATCCGTTCTTCAGCTCGATGGCGATGAATATGGTGCCGACCAGTGTCGCGGCGAGCGAGAATATTCCCACGGTAGCCTCTTCACCAGTGCGGAACGTGTGCACGATCAGCAGACACAGCAGCACCAGAAGGATGGTCGCCAGTATGATCAGAAGCGAAATGCTTGTCTTGTACTTGATTCTTTCCATGCTTTATGAATATCTTGGTGTCTCTTTTCCTGATGCGTGCGGCCCCCCTTGTCCCGCACATTCTGCAAACTTATATAAAAATCTGCGATTATTATGCTCGTCACATAAGAAAGAACCAGTTTTTTAGAGGAAATATAGCAATTATCCAAGCAATTCCGAAATCATATTGCAGTTGTTGTCATTGGCTTTCCTGTGCGGACTTTCAGGGGCGGTACTTTTTCCGTTTTTTCCCATGGAAGCTGTTTTGAATTGTTGAGTCCACTTGAAAAAGTGCCATTTGCCACTTTTTACCCCTTACAGATGTATCTGCGAGGCACATCTTTTTTTCAAAAACGACTTTTTCAAGTGGACTCATTAGAAAATAACTTGAACGATTTGTATATCTTTATGGTCTGTATTTCTTTTGGAAGAAGGAGTGTACTGGAGGTACACGACTGATGGGAAAAGAAATATATCCTCATAAATCTGACACAAAATTTAGAAGCTGTTTTGAATTGTTTGAAATGTTCTTTGAGGTGAAAAATCTTCATTTTCTTCCCGCTTCTTCAGTCAGATAGCACCGCTATCTTCCTTGGAAGAAGCGGTCGAAACTGAAGTTTTTCACTCTCAAACCTTCAAACAAACAATTCAAAACAGCTTCTTAGTTCAACTTATTTTTTAACGCTTACTGAAATTAGAACTGTTTTGTGAAAATGTGCGTCACCTTGCCACCTCAAACATATTCGTAATGAGAAAGGCTTTTCGTCTCTCTTCTTGCCATCGTTCCGGCGGCAGGTCATATCACTTGCTCCGGCGCATACCGGGGAGACTGTCTTAAAAGTAAAAGTACCGGCGAGATTGTCGGCAACTGGCAAGCCCGGTCTTTCCATCCCCGAAGATGTCCTCACCGCCCGTTTCGCTGCCTAACACCGCCGTCAATTCGTCGGTGGAGGTTAACGCTTTGACTATCAGAACAATAATGGACTATCCTCCCCGTCAGAACAACTGAGAGGATAAAGCGAGATAATGCTGATTATCAGTGTTTTATCCTCCACGGTGATAGGCTATCGCCGCCCCTTTGCCTCCTTTGCCCTTGCCTTTGCCCTTGCCCTTACCCTTTGCCCTTGCCCTTTGTGTTGGTCCCACTTTGAAATTTACCATCAGCGGCCGGATTGCCTTACAGCGAATGCAGGAAGCCGAAGGCGTGACTCCAGTTCTGGAAACCGAGGTCGGCCTTGCTGATCAGGATGTTGAAGTTGCCGGAGTCGTAGAAACGCATCTCAAGGTCGTCATCCTCATCGAGTTGGACTCCTTGTCAAAAGGCGCGATGTCCTCGCAGTCAATCTGACAGATGAAAGTGAGGGGATATTCTCCCTCCGTTCCGTCCTCTTCCGTGATTTTCATCATCGGGTACTCCGCCTGGGGCGGCAGGTCCGGGTTGCCCCACCATTTGCTGCAGCAGAAAAGGTTGGATTCCGTCTTTCTGGGTTTTAAACTGATTGCCATATTACAATTATTTATCTACTTTCATGGCTTTATTTCCTATAATATTTAAACTGCTTCTAAATATTTGCTAAATTTGCCATGATTAAATAATGAAATATGAATAGATTGATCAGACATTTTCTTTTGGCAAGCGCTTGCCTTCTTGTCCCATTCGCTGCAGCAAAAGCAGCAGAGTCCAAAAAGAAAGTGACTTACGAGAAGCTTTTTAAGGACGGAGACGTTGTCGCTAAAGGGATGTTTAAAGTTCACATGAATGATTCGAAAGTTTATTTCGAGATCCCGGACTCCCTTTTCGACAAACCGCTTCTTCTTGGTTCCACGATCTCGGCCATTAACGACAATGGCGACGGACTCGTCGGCCAGAAGGTCGAGAACCCTCTGCATGTGACTTTTATCCGCAGGGATTCAACGATTTTCCTTTGCGAGTATCCCGATCGCCATTCTGTGGTGGATCCCCGCTACGAAAATATATCCAAGGCTCTTGAGATCAATAAGATTCCTAGAATACTCTTCAAGTATAATGTGAAGGCTTACGCACCGGATTCTGCTGTAGTGATTGACGTGACAAACATTTTCCTTGATGACGTCAAGCAACTCCGTCCTTTTGACAAATCTGGCGGCAGCTCGATGGGAGGACTCGGAACCCGTTCAGTGAAATTCCAGAAGGATCTTGCCTATCTTAAAGGCATCAAGGCCTTTGATGACAATGTATCCGTAAAGTCCGTGCTATCATATACTTCAGACATTAAAGTTCTCGGACAGTTTTCTCTGGCTTCAGACAAGCCAACAACAGCTGAGATGACAAGGACTTTCCTGCGCATCCCTGACGAGCCTATGCATCCGAGAATCGCTGACTCAAGAATTGGCACATTCTATCGCGGAGTCGAACACTTTGCCGCTGATGACGACCAGGTAAAAGCTCTCTATTATGCCAATCGGTGGAAAATAGAGCCCAAGGATGAGGCCGCATACAGAAGAGGTGAACTTGTTGAGCCTGTTAAGCCTATCGTATTCTACGTTGATGATGCCTTTCCTGAGGACTGGAAGCCTGCAATCAAACAGGGTATCGAAGATTGGAATCTCGCATTTGAGGAGATAGGTTTCAAGAATGTGATGAGAGCCGTTGATTTCCCGTCAAAGGAAGAGGATCCGGATTTTGATCCAGACAACCTCAAGTATTCCTGTGTCAGATACGCTCCCACCTGGGTGGCAAATGCAATGGGGCCATCCTGGAAGGATCCGCGTTCAGGAGAGATTCTCTGCGCATCGGTATATATCCACCATAACATCATCAAATTGATCAACAGTTGGCGTTTCGCTCTGACCGCGCAGGTGGATCCACGCGTTCGCACAAAGGTTATGTCTCGGGATGTCCTGCAGGAGAGCCTTAGGTACGTTGCTGCCCACGAAGTTGGCCACTGCCTTGGATTAATGCACAATATGGCGGCATCCAGCGCCTATCCTGTGGACTCGCTCCGCAGTGTTTCCTTCACAAAGGTTCATGGAACAACCCCTTCCATAATGGACTATGCACGTTTCAACTACGTAGCTCAACCCGAGGATAATGGGGTTCGTCTGACACCTCCGGTACTCGGCCTATACGATTACTACATCATAAAGTGGATGTATACCCCTATTTACGGAACCCCTGAAGAAGAAGCAAAGACGCTTGACCGCTGGATTTCCGAAAAGGCAGGAGATCCTATTTACCGCTATGGAAGACAGCAACTCTTTGCTCGGATGGATCCTTCTTCTATAGAGGAGGATCTTGGTGATGATCCAATCAAAGCGAGTACTTATGGAATCAAGAATCTCAAATACCTGATGAAGCACCTGAACGAATGGTTCGAGGATGAGGATCCAGACTATTCACACAGAAGTATGCTCTACAGTCAGATTATCTCCCAATACAAAAGATATCTTAACAATGTCCTGATGAACATCGGAGGACTCTATCTTTATGATGTAAGAGAGGGCGATCCGCACAAGTCTTATGAACCCGTCCCGAAAGAGGTTCAGCGAAAGTCTCTTGAGTTCTTGTTCGATCAGATTTATGATATGGACTGGCTCTACAATGAGGAACTCACCTCTCACCTCTCACCGAGTCTTTCCCCGATTGAGACCATACAGTTCGGCTCCTCAGCATTTGTGATTTCGCTCGTGTCCGCAGCGAAGAGGAACGCAGTATTCCTCGCTTCCACCTTCGAGAAAGGAGAGAAATATACTCTTGAAGAGTACATGGATGATCTCTACAACAGAATATTCGACAAGACAATCCGCGGCAAGTCCCTCGACGAGATTGACCGAGCTTATGAGACTTTCTTTATTGTCAATCTCCTGTCCGGTGTAGATGCTTCATACAAGGCCGGCACTGTTCTTTTTGCTGACCCTGAACATGTTGTTAATGGTACTGTAAACGACTTTGACAGGGCATACGCCCCTTCTCTTGATGATATTATCCTCTATGGCCTTGACCCGACCGGAACAGCCGAGAAGTACGAGGGATTAATTCGCGGTGGCCTTGGCAATATAAAGGATGGCTACGAGGATACTAATGCTTTTGCATGGCAGAGGGCCATCAAGATTGACAGCAATCACAACCTGAAATACGTCAACTTTGCATACCTCCAGAAAGTCCGCACCCTTCTCTCAAAAAGAAAGAACAGCGGAGACGAGACTACCAAGGCGTACTACGCACACCTTATTTATAAGATTGACCGACTTGTAGGAGACAAGAAGTAATACCGTTCTTCATGTATCCCCAACGAGCGAGCCTTGAACAAAGATGTTCGGGGCTCGCTCATCGTCATGATTCCGGCTTCGACCTGGTTCTATCTGGACTCCATCTTTGAGACATTCAACAGCTGATCAGAATCTTGTGCCGATGCTGATACAGGCCTCTATTCTGTCTGCGCCGATGCTTTCTATTGCGAAAGCATGGAGGTATAAGCAGTTTATGGAGACATAGGCGGCCACGCTCTTGTTAAGTGCACGCGAATATTCGAAAGTTGCGGAGCCTTCGGTACGCGCTGCGGTAAGATATTCGTACTCCCTTTTAAGGAAGTAGGCGGAAGAAGACGGCTCTTTCTGGGAGGATGAGGGCTGAGTGTAGAATCCATCCACATACATTTCTCCGCCACCCTTTGCCACAGAGGCTCCAATGTGGGTACTGAAGCGATTAGACCCTCTAACCAGATTATGTTTCCCGAGAAAATCGAACCTGAGTTGGCTGAGATCCTGATTTCGGTAGAATGGGTAAACCGAAGCTTTCGTGTGCCTGTTCCAGAAAGATACTGCCGCCGTTAGCTCCCATCTGGGGAGGAAACTTGCTATATTCTTGTCGAAAGTGTAGGCAACACTGGCAATCATTACAGACTTCCTTCCTGCCTCGTTGCTTCCAGAGTACTTTATTACTGTATTACCTGTCTCTGGGTCATTGACGTGACTGTATACATTCTGGTTGTTATTTCCGTCGCTATACTGAAAAATGTACTCCAGCCTATGAGCATCATTCCCGACAGTATAGGAAGCCTCGCCGCTTAGGCCTAGCAGACGACCTTTGTGTTCAGAGAAGACTATAGACTTTGAAGAACGAATTCCGTAGTAGCCACTTCTGTCGCGGTAGGACAGCTCATTGAAAATTTTCAGGCCTTGTAGCGGTTCGAAACTGAACTGAAGGTCACTTCCTAGATATTCGTCGAATAGCGGTTGGCTGGTAGGAGCATTATAGTTGCCGTCTGAAAAGACCTGCTTTTGCCCGTAGAAGTTGCCAAAGCTGACAAGGGAATTATATGAAACGCTAGACTGTCCACTCTGTTGAAAACCTACTGATTCAACCCTTCTGCGATATGCAAGGTTTAGACCTACAAGCATCCGTCTTCCTAAGTAGTAGCTGAATCCGGGAGCGAAATCAAGATCCAAAAGAGAATTAACGTGTCGCAAGTCTTTCATCTTTGCGTAGTTTCCTGATTCGTAACCGAGATTCGTGCCAATGGTCAGCCTCGGAGTCGCAGACCACGCAATACCTCCCTTCAAGCGATACATCTCCTTTTTTTTAACACCGGGATACTGTTCGTCATCAAGGATATCGAACAGATTATCAGAGGGATTCATAAATACAGACCCGCTCATGCTTTCAAACGTTTCGGCATCATAAGAAACCGATCCTGAAAAAACTATGCTATTGCCTGCACGAAGAAATGATTCCGTACTCAGGCCATATATGAATGACTTATCGGACTCATTATAATTGACAAACCCTCCGTTGCAGAATCTGCTCCGTATTCCAGCGCGGGAAACGCCATCGACCGGCAGTCTTTTCAGACCGGCAGCGTTCTTGCTTGAGAGCCATGCTTCGGAGGATTTGACGTAATCGTAGTCAAGTGACTGGCAATAGGCCTCCATCCGGGTAAAGGTACCCAGAAAGAGAATTAACATCATTTTGATACCTCTTGCTGTCATACATATAAGAATTATTTCAGAGAGGCCTGCTTGCGAAGATGGAAGTCCTTGGACGAGTCATTGCTGTCCTTGTAGATAATGAGAGCTCCTGCCTTCAGAGAGGCCTCCGCATCGATTCCGGTAGCATCGGTTGAACCACCCTCAACGTCAGATGTACCCAGAGCATAGTTCTTAACGAGTTTTGCCTCGTTGCCCTCAATTGCAAGAGTGGCCTCCTCGTCAACATTTCTGTAAAGAGAGTAGCCGAGGCCGGAAATGTGGTTGACTCCACCAAGGTCAACCACTGCAGGAAGGCGTTTTCTGTTCTTTGTACTGCCATTCTGAAAGACTTCGATTGCATCGAGAACCCATGATGAAGGAACCATCTTTCTGGCATTGGTTAGGTTGCTGGTCTTGTTCTGATAGTAATTGAGATTGTTAGCATCATCAAGGAAACTCTGAGCAGTCTGCCCATCCTGAGGTGTAAAGATAAACATTGCAGGAGATTTAGCATTAACCGCCCATGTTGAACCAGGACCATAGTTGAAAACCTTGAGGTAGTGGTTTGCGGGTATAGTCTCTGCCGGGGCCGGGTGGATGGTTACCATCGAAGTTACCGCAGCATCGTATGTAACATAATACTCCGCCTTACTCAGATCGACAGACTGAGAATAAGTAGTCGTGTTGTCAATAGCACCGTTGAATGCGACTACAACTTGCTTACCTGGAGCGAGAACGAGGTTGCTCTCGGAGAAACTCCAGAAAGCCTGTCCTGCAGGGCAGGTACCGGCAGCCTCGTATGAAAGGACTCCGTCAACATAGTCATAATTGGTAGTATTCGTCGCGGGGAAAGGATATACCATGGCGATGCATACGTCAGAAAGCTTTGCTTCAACGGTTGAATTGTTGTAGAGAATCATATACTTGTCCAGTGCGAATGCTCCTGTAGCACCACCCCCCTTAGGGCAGCCTCCGACGTAGAGTTCCTTGATGATGATCTGACTGGTCTTTGATTCAGCAAGAGTAATCTCTACATTTACAGCCTCGGCACTCTCCTCAACTGTGACATTACTGGCAGAACCGTTAAACAGGAAGAGGGAGCCGTCAATGGCACGCTTCTCGGAAGCTGCAATATTATAGACTCCATAAGGAACCTCAATGGTAGCGATACCCTTCTCGTTGGTCTTTGATGAGAATTCTCCGTTGGTTGTAGAGTTAGTTAAGACTACATTGACATCTGCGACCGCATCAACACCCTTTGGATAGACGAGTGTCACGTTGACGGCCTGAACCTTGTAGCCGTCCTCTCCGCTTTCTTTCTTGCAACCAGCAATGACCGCAAGAAGAAGTGCGGCAAAGGTTGCGAAGCTCATAACTTTTTTCATAATGCAATAATAATGACTGTTAATACTTTATTCTTAGTGTAAGTCCGTAATAAAACTGGGGTATGTATCCGCTGTTGAACAGTGTAATCTCGTTTCCTGTCTGCGAGGACTTTATTGCCCTCATATTCTGGAAGAAATTGTTAGCGTAGAAGGAAATCGAAGCCAGTTTCCCGATTTCTTTAGTGATGCTGAAATTCACGGAGTAATATGCGCTCAATCTTCTTTCATTAAAGGAATAGCCGTAATCTGATCTGACGATAAGCTGCATAAGTCTTGAGACCTCCTGAGCCTTGGCACTATAGTCTGAATCAGTCTTCGACATGGCCTGAAGTTCGGCATATGCAGCCTCAAAAGTCTTCCTGAACGGAATCCTTACGTCAGGATTCTTGTAAGAGACATAGTACTCAGGATAGGTTATCGTGTACTTACTCTGATTGTAGATATCGGTGTTGCCTGGCAGGTAGGATCCCTTGTCCTCAACCGACCAACTCCTTACACCTCCATTTGAAAGTTCAGAAAGTGACTGGTATTTTGTCATCAGACTGCTCTCAACCTTAACAGAAAGAATCATTCTGATTCTCGGAATATGGGTTGCTACTGTAAGATTCAGATCAAGATTCTCTGAGCGAGTTCCGTTCGAGGCATCATTTCCTCCTACATAGTATGCGATATATGGATAAGGTGAACCATCCGCATTCGTTGTCCCAGGGTAATAGGGTTCAATGAGGTTGTTGATGTACTTGTAATAGGAATAAGATCCATCGATAAGGAAGCTTGTGCGAAGAGTCCTTATCTGCCCGAAGTCAACGACCCATTCAACACCCTTTCTTGTAACGGGAGAGTTGTTCGAGGCGTAGTTCTTTCCGACGAATCTGTTGTAAGTCTTGTATGCGGCCTCCACCGGTGGGTTGGCTCCGGTTTTGTCAGAGACCGTAACAATACCGCTTTCCCTGTCTATGCTGTAAATCCTATTTTCCGCGCTGATACCTATTCCGCTTAGATCCCTGGGATCAGTAAACTTGTACTCCAGAGGTTCATAGTGAGTTCTTGTTGTGTAAGAATCAAGCGTGGTGTTGTAAAATGCCGAGAGAGACACCGAAGCTTTCCACAGTTTGAACTCTACACCGACTTCGCGCATTATGTTGTGTTGCCAGCGCAACTCCGGATTGTACTCGAGAGTACGTGGCAGAATGTAATAGGCATAGTATGTCGACCCGTCAGAGAGTGTTCCTGGAACAAAACTTCTGAGGTCGTAGTATGTTGGGGAAGGATAGAGCACATTAAACGAAGGTAGCTTGTAGGCTATCCCCCAGCTTGCGCGGGCAGACAGATCCCGCAGCACCTTTCCGCCCTTTAGTATTTCGTACTTTACATTGAATCTTGGCGAAAGGCTGTTGACATCAGCATAGTCAGAGCCTCCTACCATGGTATTTTCATATCGTAAACCTGCAATGAGATTGAGTGAGGTTGATGCAATGGGGAAAGTGATGCTCTCCTCTGCATATGCTGCAAGATTATTCATGAAAGGAAGATCCTTGTAAACATACGGCCTCCAGCTGGGAGCAGTACTCATATCGGAGTAACTAAGGCCTGTCCCGTAGTTATGGCTGCCACCGAGACTGGCTCCAACCTTCATCCTGCTGCTGATCTCCCCGAACTTACGGAACCACGAAGCTTTCATGGAAACATTGTAGTCGAAAGGGAGGTTCCGCGTAATTGCGTCAGTATACCAATATCCTCCAGGCACAAGTGTTATCGCCGCATTGGGATCGGCAGAGTAGTCGGTGGCCACGAAATAACCTTCTTCCATTCCGTGCAGAGCTACTGTGGACGATGCGGACGAGCGTAGCGTCCTTACCTTTTCAGTCTTGTCAGCGTAGCTTGCGGAGGCGTTGAATTCGAGATTGGTAATGAAAGGCTTATTCAACATCCAGGTCATTCCGAAAGAACCCCTCAGTACGTTATCGCTGTTTTTTGAGTATGTGTCGCGGTCTGTATCAGGATCCGCTTGGGAGTTCATCCCTCCTATGTTTCCGCTGAGGCCAGCCTTTATGCGCAGCGGCGATGATGCAACTGTACCGGTCTTTGTCCAGTTGACAGATACCGCGTTTCTCTCGTAGGAGGTGTAGGGTGAAGCGAGGTTTCGTACAGAGATTATCCTGTCGAAAGAAGTGTTGAGAACACCATGCTTCCTGCCGAGATCGAAGCCTTTGGAGAGAGCAAACTGCTTTGTCCTGGGATTTGTCATCAAAGTCATCTGCCAAGGGGATCGTCCGGCTTTGGTATGTATTCGTACTATGCCGCTTGTCAAATCACCATACTCGACGGATGGAACGCCTGTGATGACTTCAACAGATTCAATATTATCAGAAGATATATTCTTAGTACTAATGCCGGAGGTTTCATTAAATGCGGCGTTGTTCGAAAGCCGCATTCCGTCTATCTCAACGGCGGTTCCGAAACTAGATCCACGCACAGCTATTTTGTTGGCAGATTTACTCAGATCCGGAGAAAGAGTCTTCCCTCCCGGGAGAAGGCTGCTTATATCTGAGACATCGAGCATCTGCATATGGTTCATCGCAGTCCTGTCAATTGAACGGCTGGTTGTTGCAGTCGCGGAGTTTTCCTTTGCGGTGACAACTACCTGTTCTAGAGCCAGGCTCTCTTCCTGAAGAAGTATAGTAAGTTCTGTATCCTTATGAACTGAAATCTCCCTTTCGTACTCCTTGTATCCGAGGCAGGAAACATTGATAATGATTTTTCCATGTTGGATATGGCTGATTGAAAAGTTCCCTTTTTCGTCTGCTACCGCCCATTGTTCCGAGGACGGTATTGACACAACGGCCATTGGTACAGGCCTTTTTCCAGAACTCTCAAGAACTCTTCCCGAAAGCCTGGAGCCTTGGGCACTCAAACTTGTGGAAAGAAGCGCAAGTATGAGGGCAAGTATGACACGTTTAAATAACATGGTTTCATTATGCGAATAGTACAAACTTACATAAAAATCTGCGATTTTTACGCCTGTCACATAAGAAAGAAACAGTTTTTTAGAGGAAATATATAATTAAAAAGCCGTTACTTTTGGGCGGAAAAACGCTATAGACGCTTATAGACGAAGGAAAAGCCGTAAACAGGGAGTCTTCCGCACTCAAAAGTGCTTACAGCGAATGCAGAAAGCCGAAGGCGTGGCTCCAGTTTTGGAAACCGAGGTCGGCCTTGCTCATCAGGATGTTGAAGTTGCCGGAGTCGTAAAAACGCATCTCAAGGTCGTCATTCTCATCGAGCTGGAGAAGGTTGACAGCGTCCGGGAACTCCTCGCGGATCTCCTCGAAGTACGGGTGTCCGAGAAGCTTGAAGCCGTCGGCATCGTCCTCGCACCCGGCGAAGTCAATGGCCATGGCAGGTTCGGCAAGTTCCTGATCGTCATCGTCCACAAGGATGCACGAATTGAAGGTCTCCATGTTGATCTGCCTGGCGTACTTGACCTTGACAGCCTTCTTCGGCCAGCGTCCGAGCGGAAAATGCTCGGGAGAGTCGTAACCGATGAACTCATCGATCGCCGCAAAGAAATAGAGCATCCCCTCGTGCGGCAGCAGCCCCTCCTTGTCGAAAGGCGCGATGTCCTCGCAATCGATCTGACAGATGAAAGTGAGGGGATATTCAGATTCCGTTCCATCTTCTTCCGTGACCTTCATCATCGGGTACTCCGCCTGTGGCGGAAGGTCAGGGTTGCCCCACCATTTGCTGCAGCAGAAAAGGTTGGATTCTGTCTTTCTTGGTTTTAAACTGATTGCCATATTATTTGGATTTCGATCTGATACGGTAGATAAGCAACGCCAGCAGCACAATGGCTGTCAGAATGGAGGCCGTGAGTCTGTAGCCGATTATTTCCGAGCCCATTGAAATTCCGAATGGAATGATGCCGTTGATGAGACAGCATGTGTCCCAGATCGCCGACGCCATTGTAAGGCAGGTCATGAAAAACAACAGATTGTTCATTCTGTTTTCTGCTTTCTTTTCCCGGTTGGCCTGCTCCTGGGAGATCATGTGATAAAGGGATTCCTTTTCTTCCTCGGTCTTCAGGCTGCTCTCCACACGGTGGTTGAACATTTCCGGGAGAAAGTTGTAGGAGATGTTGTGGAAGCAGCAACGGCGTTCAAAGTCAACTGATTCGTTCTCAAGACATCCGACGTTCTCCCTTTCGAAACGGAACCTTCTGTTAAGCCTGAACAGATAATTCCTGCGGTACAATTGACAGATGTAAATCATCCCGAAGTAGTCTTCGGTCCAGTTTTTCAGCAACCATTCCGGACAGTCTCCGCAGATAATGGTCGTGGTGTCGAACAAGAAAAGGGCTTTCCAGTTGTTGTACACGGACAAGGTGTCTCTTGACATCATCTCTTTGAAGAAAGTCTCCGACGGGGAATCCACTGATTTCCCGTCGGAGGAACCGATGGGCGCTGTGGTCCCGATCTCAAAAAGCAGCTGATCGACATTGTCCGAACTCCATCTGTCCTTGCCAAGACAGGCTATCTGGAAGATTTTCAGTTTGTTGCCATTCTCCACAAGCCTTCTGTAATCGAACTTGGCGTCTTCGGCGGGCGATTCCATATTCATGGATCTGAATGCCTCGACGATAGGGGACAGGGCAGTTTCGCAATATTCCTCCAGACCTCCATTTTTGCAGCGGTTGATGTTCCGCATGACCGCTACGGCCGCTGTGATGTCATCATCGTTGTCCGTGTCAAGTTCAATGCGGATGGCAAATTGCGCCATCTTGAAAGGGAACAGGAACAACAGTATCTCCGGTGTCCTTACACCTACTGATCTGACCTTCTCGCGGCAGCCGACCGAAACATGGAACTCACCTTCTGTTTTCAAGGAATATCTACCTACGGCATTGTCCTCCTTGGAGCAGCCTCCGAAACAAAAATGAACGAAGTCCGGGAAGTAATATTGCTCATAACCACAAATCGTTTCTTTTGAATATTCTGATGGCTTCCAATCGGAACCAAGCCGTCCGGCGGAGACGAAGGCGTTGTCTTTAAGGGAAAAAACGCCGCAAAGATAACCTATGTATTTCATTTTATGCCTTTTTGTGAATATAAATCCGGCGAGTTCGTTATGATGCCGTCAACCTTGGCGGCGAGGTCCGGGTCATAGTCATTCACGGTCCAGGCCTTGATCTGTTTCCCCCTGTCATGCGCTTTTTTTATCAGGGAGTCTTTCAGCCAGCCTTTCCAGACATTGAATGATTTGACATGGGAGTAGTCGTCAAAACTGAATTTATGCAGCCTTTCGTCAAAACACAGTCCGGTGTCCGGGAATATGAAAAAGAACAGCTTCTCAAGTGAGATGTCCGGATTCAGATCATGAACCTTTTTCAGCACACTGTCATCGAACGACTGAATTGTCACGAAACTTCCGGCCTGGTGCTCTTCGATGCATTTCAGGCACATCTCCTCGATCCCTTCACGGCTATGTTTGGAATATTTGATCTCAAGGAGCAGATGAGCTTTTCCTTTGATCAGATCAAGCACTTCGTCAAGGGTCGGGATGTGTCCTTCACACAAATCGCCGTTTTTATCCTTCACTTTCAACTTACGTATGTCTTCGTAGGGCATCTGGCTGATCCAGCCTTTGCCGTTGGTGGTCCTGTCAACCGACGCGTCGTGACAGACCACGATCTTCCCGTCAGCGGAAAGATGGACGTCAATCTCTATCCAGTCCGCTCCGGCCGCTATGCCCTTGCCGATACACTCAAGAGTGTTTTCCGGTCCAAGATCCGCACCTCCTCTGTGCGCGACCACTATGATACTGTCGTTTTGTCCCATAATAACATTCCGATTCTTTTCCGCCTTGCAGGAAGCGCAGGAAAGCAGAATCACCGCAATATACAAAATTTTGGATAGGTGTGTTCTCATAATTTGACTCTGAATAGTTCCCTGAAGCCTTCCCTTACGGCATAATCATACCACTGAAAGCTGTCTGAGGTCTTTTCGGACATCTTTACGACTTTCACGGCGTAGGCCTTGAACGGTTCGAAATTGACAAGTGACCAGATCACGAAGTTCCCGAAACTGTGGGTGAACAGGTCGGAAAGGCTTTCCCCGCTTGGATTGTAGCTCAGCACTTCCTCACGGTAGGTGGAGATGCCTTCGAAATCAAGTCCTACGATCTCCCGTTTAAGGAATTCGTCAACTTCTTCCGGGAAATAATTTTTCGCGGTGGAAAGAATATTCCCGATCGCCTGCACGAGACCGAGTCTGAAAAAGCCGTCGTCCCTGTCGGATGGGGCGGAATCTATTTCCTTCACTGCCGCGCTGTCGCCAAGAAGGCTCATTGTGTGGAACAGCAAGGCCAGGGCGGTCTTGATGAGACCGTTGTCGGACACGAGTTCCGAGACATTATCCAATAGATGCATCAAAAGCGTTCTGTCCCTGCGCGCGATTCCGTCCTCTATCAGTTTGTAGAAGATCGGCACGGCGGTGGAGTCACCCTCATGAGCCACATTGTCTCCGTAATGGGCGCAATAAACATCACAGTACCAATTCATCACGTTACGTTTATAATAACCGGTCGTGTTGGCCTTGGAACTGTTGTGCCCCTTGAACCGGCCTTTGCAGCGCAAGGTCCAGTCTGCTGCCTCACGTGAAAAAATCTCCACTAATTCCGGAATATACCCGGATGCTTTCTTGTGGAGCTGGTAGAGAACGTAAAGCATTGACATCTGTGAGTAGTCAAACCATTCGTTACTGCGGTAACGGTCAGAAAAGAAGTCTCTTACGATTGGTGCGATGTTCTCCCAGTCAGAGATTCCGGCCACGATCATCAACCTTTCCATCACGAAGTATGAGAAACTGTCTCCGCTGTAATATGCTTTCAGAATCCTGTCTTTTTCTTTTCTGAAGCTTTTGAATCCGTCATTCCTGCCAGTGATGAAACAGTCGGCGAGCTCACAGACATCATGTCTGCACCAGCGGCCTTCTCCGCCGTCGGAGGCCGGTACGATGGTGTCATCCCAGAATGTCTGGTATTCAATGGCGTTGTTGACGTACGCTGACTGGAATGTTATCTGCTTGCGAAGAATCGTGGAGAAGAAAGGCATTATCAGCTTTATGATGCGGTAATCCCATGTAAGGTAGGAGACAAGTCCTCTGAGCTCGTCCATCAGCCGCGCCGCCTCCTTGTCCCTGCCCGCCAGCATCTCGTTGATCATCAGCATCACCGCTATCCGGCCTCCGGCCTCCACGAATGAAACGGATTTCGACCTCAAGGCCTTGTTGCTTATGGTTTTCACCAGACCTTTCTCCTTTATCTCATCGAACATCCGGTGGACTATCCGCAATGTGATGTTTTCTTTGACCGGAGTATGTGATCCTGTGAATTTTTTGTTGTGGAGATAGTAGATGTACATGCAGGCGTCGTTGCACACATCGAGAAACCGGTTGTTCACAAGCGACCATAAAAGCTCGTATGGATCATTCCGGTAAAGGGACGAATTGTACCAATCACTCAGGAACATTCCGTTGATGACGGTGATGGCGGCGCTTTCGGCAAGCCTGATTTCCGGCTTTAAGGCCGCCTGCAACTCTTTGTGCCGTGAGATGACGTTCTCGTCCGCCTTGTTTGCGTAGATGAGTTTTGTGATGGAATTGAATTCTTTGACCAATTCGGATGAAAGGCCGTCACCTTTCATCAGCATCTTGCGGGTCAGAGAGAACAGAGTCTCCTCAAAATTCTCGCTTACGAGTATGCTGAACAATTCACTGACAAGCAGCGACGCTTCGAAGTTGCCTTCATGATCCTGTATCAAGGAAATGACGGTGGAGTTGTCATGTGTCCGTAAGCAATCCAGGATCAAGGCGTTGCGCAATGTACCCATGAAGACGACATTCCCGCTCTTGCCGCAAAGTGCCTTGATGTACGTCTCTGCCGGAATCATGCTGTCACCGGTAACGTGTTTGTCCACGAAGACCTTGGCCATCAGGAATTCCAGATACCTTTCGTAGATGAATTGGATTTCGGTGTGGCCGTCCGGGCTCTGTACATGGCGAAGGATCGGACGCTCTGGCTTGTTCAGCAATTCTGTGCAGGCTACGGTACGGACTCCGTTCTTGTAGATCAGCGAAGACAGCTTGTGCAGTGGAGACGAGGTGTCCGAGCAAGCTCTCTTGAGCTCCGCGGTCTCAATCCTGTCAGATGGCCTTCCGGCTTCATATTCACCCAACATGTATGAAGCCATGGTAAGAAGGATCTCAAGCTGTTGCCTTCCCGCATAGGAATGTGAGATGATGTCGGTCATCTCCTCGAACAGGGCCACAGAAGTAAACTTCTCCAGCTCGTCAGGCAATGTCCGTCCGACATGATTTGTGCACGCTATTTTCAGCACGAGAGGATCCTTCAGGCGCACGAGTGACACTTTGGACAGCGTGTTGAAATCATTGCTCATCTGGTAAAGATTCTGATAGATTCTCCACGCTTCCTGCAGCTCGGCATCGTTGAATCCATGTACTTCGGTCCCTCCGTCTGGTTTGTACATGAACGCCTCGTCTCTACCCATCTGTTTATGGAACAAGTTCTTCCACGTGTAATTGCGGCATGTGAACAGAACCTTGAAGCGGGAATATTCAGGCTTTATGAACAAGTTTCTGAAGGATTCGTACAAGGCCACAGGACCGATCAGCTCTGAATTCTCCTCATAGTGAAGACACTCGTTTATGGCGTCAAAGAAAACATAGATTATCCGGTCTTCCTGAGCCGCGCGCTCATGCATCTCCCTGACTATCCGTTCTGGATCTTTGCGCGGCGAAGTCCCGAAAACCCTTCTGAGCGTGGCCGGAAGTCCGTATTCCGAAAAATCAGAACTGCTGAAGATAAGCACGCCGTCGTCACTGGCAGAGATTTCCTCAGTCCAGAAACAAAGCTGGTTCGTCTTTCCCTGTCCGGCTTCACCAAGCAGGGGCAGCAACGTCTTGTCGCTTTCCGTGAAATTCCTGAGCATGGAGCTTAGAGCCGTTCTTTCGACAAAGAGTTCCCTGTTATATTTCTTCTCCCTGTAGACCCTGTCGAGAAACCGTGAGGATTCCTCTCTCATCATCTTTCTCATCTCCGGCCAGTTGATCTCCTGGCTGATGTCAAATGCCGGATCGGTGCGTTTGAGCAGAGCATCGAAGTCTGGGTTCAAGGTGTCATTGATCAGGGTGACCGCATTAACATCGGAGGAGATGTAGGAGATTTCCTCGTCCTTCAGTGATTGGAAGACATATTCATACCCTTCTGGGCTTTTGAACACAAGAGGGTACAGATCTGTCTTATGCCCTTGCCTGTACGCTATCACGCAATGGTTGCCTGAATATTCAAAATCCATTTCGGTGAAGGGCTCCATCGCTTTCAGCATGTTGATGACATGTGGCTCCAGTGTGCTGACGACCCCTTTGTAGATTTCGTTTGAAAGGGTGGTGCTGTGCCCTTTGTATTCATTTCTGATTCTGACCACACTTGGCTCGTTCTTCCCTCCCAACAGCCGGTTGTTCCCCCGATGAAACAAGACGGAGGATATCGACTGCACAAGAGGATTGCCGGGCATCTCTTTCTGCGCTATTCTCACAAGCGGATTGAATATGTCATTGACCCAGTCTCCGAATGACAGCGAACGTTTGGTGTCGATCTTTCTCACTATGGCTCCAAGGGGCCTTTGACTGGGTTCAAGGTTCAGTTCGACTTCCTGCAAAAGAACAAACAAGTAGCAGGAGACGTACTGTGTGCTGATTTCCAGAAAATCCAAGGCGTAGTTCATCGCTTGAGAGAACCCCTCGGCATCTATTTGTCTGGTTAGGGATTCCACCGGTCTGGCAAGAGTGCCGGGCAGCCCTTCGTAATGATAGTTTGTCATTCGGGTTGTTTTTTGTGTCAAGTGTTCCGGACATCCGCCACGATGGCTGTGACGTTGTCCACTCCTCCGTTTCGTTTCGCCGCGTCGATCAAGGACGTGCAGCTCTCCTCCGGACTGCCTTCGGCCAGCAGCCGTTCGATCTCATCATCATCCATCATGTCTGAAAGCCCGTCGGAGCAGACCAGAATCCTGTCGGATTCCATCAAGCGGTCACTTATGTCCTGAATGTAAGCCTCTGTGTCGCAGCCCGCCCCGATGCAGTTGTACAATGCCTTACCGGCTGGAAGCGGAATCATGTCCCTCTCGTGAAGAGTCTGGTCAGAGGTCAGTTGCCTCA
>ERZ1026780.725-NODE-725-length-24298-cov-20.241596_pt1 | contig 24298 bp, 15 predicted proteins | sample MGYA00380126_ERZ1026780 | MGnify/ENA primary metagenome ERZ1026780 (study PRJEB33269, sample SAMEA4719762) | human gut metagenome | biome: human-associated habitat; feature: organic feature; material: feces | place: Cameroon | collected 2013-10 ... | reverse complement strand
CCAACGGGGGTAAAAAGTGGCGAATGGTACTTTTTCAAGTGGACTCAATAATTAATAAATTATAAATCAATGCAAAGGATAAAAACGGCGGTGATTATGGCCGCTGGACTTGGCACCCGCTTCGGCAGACAGACGGAGAAGATTCCAAAGGGATTCATCGAGGTCGGAGGAAAGCCCATGGTCGTGCGTTCGGTGGAGACACTTCTGGAGTGCGGCATGGACAGGATCCTCATAGGCACCGGCTACAAAAAGGAAGCATACGAGGCCTTGATGGAGCGATACTCTCAGATCGAGTGCGTTTTCAGTCCACGCTATGCCGAAACGAACAGCATGTACACTCTTTATAATATGCGGGAGGTCATCGGCGCGGACGACTTCATCCTGCTGGAGTCGGATCTCGTCTATGAAAGCAGGGCGATAACGTCCCTGTTGGATTGTGGGTATGCCAGTGCGATGCTGATCACTCCTGTGACGAAATTTCAGGATCAGTACTATGTGCAGAAGGATGCCGAGGATGTTCTGGTTGATTGTTCGACGGACAAGAACGCCATCCGTGCCGACGGGGAACTTGTCGGCATCCACAAGATAGGTAATGCTTTCTTCAGGCAGATGTGCAAGGACTACGGAATGAAGGCCAAGGAACAACCAAAGCTCGGTTATGAGTATGAGCTCCTTCATGTTTCCAGGAGCATCGCTCCCATGAATGTCCTGAAAGTGGACGGCCTCCTATGGTACGAGATCGATGACAGTTCCGATCTTGAATATGCCGAGAAACAAATTATTGGCGGATTATAGCTCCCTTATGCCGTTTTTGTCGCTGAATATTCCATGCCGGCTTCCGTGGCTTTCATGCCTTCCGGAATTGTCGTTTGGTTGAAATAATTCACCATACGGTTGTTTATTCATGATCTTTAGGCATAATGGATTAATTTTTGATATATTTGCGCTTTGGTTCAGCGGCGGATGAGTCATTGAACGTGATTGAATATTAACAAATTGTAATTGTATAAGTTATGAAAAAGATTATTACAACCCTTTTTGCAGCATCTATGATGCTTCTCGGAACAGTGGCTTTCGCACAGCCATCAATCGGTGTCGGATTCGCTAACTCTACAGACAAGTGGAAGTCAGGGAACACGACAACAACAAACAATCTCAGTGGCTTCTATGTAGGTGGTAATTATAACATCAATCTTGCCGGTGCTTTGAATGTCGCACCAGGAATTTACTACTCTCTTCTTACTAAGAGTGATGCCGATAGTTATGCAGGTGTGGCGGATCTCAAGGTTGACGTGACGGAACATTACATTTCAGTCCCGGTGATGTTTAATGCGGGCCTTGCCTTTGCTGACGGCATTGTCGGAAGAATCTATGCCGGCCCAACTCTTGCTTATGGTCTTGCTTCAAATTCAAAATATACAGCTTCCGCCACTATACCAGTCATTGGAACTGTCAGCAAAGGTGACAAGGTGAATAATTATGATGATTCGGACTACAGTCGTTTCGACATCATGCTCGGTGGAGGAGTCGCCGTTGATTTCTTCGACATGGTACGTTTCAACATTGGCTATGACTATGGTCTCGTCAATCGCTATTCAGGAGACGGTGACGTTACCCGTCACAGAAGCCAGCTCAGTGTAGGTGTTGCCTACCTCTTCTAGAGTAGGGTGTAGCTTTATCCAAACAGTTCAAATTTTGTCAACATATAGTCAAGTGGTCAGGGATTTCCTTCTGGCCGCTTTTTTATTGAATCGGATTTTACTTTCTCACAGCGTTCTTCTACTTAGTAACCTTCAAAAAACAACCCGCATCATCTTAAGGAATCTTTTCGGTCTATATCTCTTTTCTCATCAGTCATGTGCCACCGGCACACTCCTTCTTCGAAAAAAGATCTATCCTCGAAAATATTCTCTTAATCTGAGGCAACTTATTTTTTTTTCATGTTACTTATAATGTGTTCTGTACTTGGTACGTTTGATATGCTTTCGTGCAGTTGGCGGGAACGCCAATGTGCCTTGTAGGTCTGTCTGGGGTATGGTGGCGTTTCCGATTGAGAGCCATATAGCCATGTCGGGAGCAATGAACAGGCCTGTGTGTGGGTCTGTTGAGGAATTGTGTTCCCGTCAATTGCAAAACACTTTTCTCATCAGTCATGTGCCACCGGCACACTCTTTCTTCGAAAAAAGATCCATCCTCGAAAATATTCTCTTAATCTGAGGCAACTTATTTTTTTTCATGTTACTTATAATGTGTTCTGTACTTGGTACGTTTGATATGCTTTCGTGCAGTTGGCGGGAACGCCAATGTGCCTTGTAGGTCTGTCTGGGGTATGGTGGCGTTTCCGATTGAGAGCCATATAGCCATGTCGGGAGCAATGAACAGGCCTGTGTGTGGGTCTGTTGAGGAATTGTGTTCCCGTCAATTGCAAAACACTAATATGTTCAATAGTCTCTGTGCACGGCATTGTTACGGAGTCTTTGTACACGGCATTGTTACAGAGTCTCTGTACACAGCATTGTTACGGTATGTGTCTGAGAGATCGCACTGTTTTCATCCATGGGATTGACGGCCGAACACCTGACACAGAAGTTCTTTGTCAAGCAGTGTCACCCTTGCCAGCTGTGAGAGTGAATAGGTTCTCCGGTTTCCCCATAGTTTTTGAGCGACGGCCATGCGTTCGTCTATGCTGGATTTACTGACTGAAGTTCGGCCGAACAATGACATGCAAAGTTCACGTGCCTCATCTCTTAACGCCTTGTCAGATCTGTCTTGAAGCAAGTTGTCAGCGGATTCTCGGTCTATTTGAACCTCAATGTCTTTCTTCTGATGCAGAAAGGCCAGGAAGGCTCTGATCGACACGAAGAGTTTTTCGACATATTCCCAATCCAGATAGGAATGGGGGATTATCATGCCAGAATCATCGTACATCCAATCGGCTGGAATTTGGATTTTTGTCTTGAAGAGAGCGTTGCGTTGTCTGACAGTCAGGTCTCCGATCCGGTTTCCATAGCGACCGGCAGTATTGTGATCCACGAACAGAATGTCACCCGGTCCCCAACGGTAATGCCATGGCGCTTGCCGGAATCCGGCAGCGATGCTGTTACGGTAAACGTAGATGATCTTGTTTTTCAGTTCGGTTTCGTTTTTTATCTCGTCAATGGAAATCTCGACACCGGAAGGAATATATCCTTTTCGTCCGGTCTTTTTCATCTGTGCCTCCAACTGGCGTTTGATGAAACGCCGCATCCTTTCACAATCCTCAGGCCGGCCGGACGCTATCTCATGAAAATGTGTGCCCATAATCTGAACCATAAGCAATTTCACACCACAGGCGTGTGCGGCTATGGGAAGCAGATTCATTCCGAATTTGCAGTCATCTTCGGTTTCGAACAGGTGTTTGACTGAATGTCCATTGGAGTAGATGTGGGTGTAGAACCCATTCAGAGGCTTGTCAATCCAGCCATCAGTGTTTAGTGTGGTCATATAATGAAGTTTTTCAATTGTTTGGTGTTTGAGCCTGACTTCAGACACGGTGGCCTAAAAGCCGGAGGCCAAGACAAATATATGGAAATTATCCCGCATTGTCAATCCCTTGGGGGAGGAGCTTTATTTCGTCAACGATTCTTGATAGGAATGACCTGACACCTTATGGATGGTGTTTTGTAATTGGAAGATCTGTAGTGATAACATTCCGCCATATGATCAGAGAACCCTTGCGCAATTGAAGATAACGGCTATGTTCATTTTGTAATTGACAGGAACAGTGATGTGCCTTGCATGTCTGTCCGTGGCTGACTTCTGTTCCTGGCTGGGTCTACAAAACAAGGCTCAGGAACAATGGGTGGTGTTGTACAGCATTCTGTGACAGGTGCCTGTTCCCGTCAACTGCAAAGCAGCAGGGTCATTTCATGGTGAGATAGTGGCGGCGGAGGGGCTCGGGAAATTTCTCGATGGAGTAGCGGAGCATGGTGCGGGGCATTGAGGTGGCATATTCATCAAGGAATAGCTCCAACCTCCGCTGGTCGCGCTTCCCGGCCTCACGCAGCATCCAGCCGACAGCCTTGCGCATCAGGTCGTGCTTGTGGTTCATCAGCTTGACGGCCATGGAGTAAGTGTCATCGAGCTCCTCGTTCCGGATGAGCGTCAGTGTCGAAACCATCGCGATCCTCTGCTCCCAAAGCGATGTACTCTCCGCCAATGAATATAACAGTCCTCGTTCCTGCGGCTTATTCGTAAGGTATTTCCCCACAATCGCCGGAGCCGACAGATCCACCAGATCCCAGTTGTTGATCCGGCTGGTGTGCGCCAGATAGAAATCGAGCACTTCCCTCTGGACATCCTTCCTGCATTTCCCGACCAGAATCAAAAGTCCGCATAGCCGTACCTCGTGCCACTGCGACTCCAGCAATCCTTCGACTTCCGGCAGCGACGCGAACGTATTCTTTCTCGCAACCGCCCTTGTGTCCGGCACCACTACTCCAAGAAACCTGTCACCTTCGCCATATTCCCCGACCCCGCATTTGAAAAATCTCGGCAGAACCACCTTTTTCTCCTCTGAGTGCAACCCATCCAGTTCAGCCGTCACCCTTTTCACAAAATTCTCCTTGAGTTTATCTTCTTTAATATGCTCTTCCATGACAAATGATGATTACCGTCCGCAAATTAGTCATTATTCTTTGAATAATTGCTTTGTTTTGATTTGATTTGTTTGAAATGTTCTTTGAGGTGAAATAATCTTGAGTCCACTTGAAAAAGTCTTTTTTGAAAAAATATGTGCCACACAGGTACTTCCAACGGGGGTAAAAAGTGGCGAATGGTACTTTTTCAAGTGGGCTCAATCTTCATTTTCAGACAAACAAATCAGAACGGCTTCGAAGAATACTGAGTGTTTTGTTGAGAATGCGCTTGCAATGCTGAATATTCGGGTGATGACTCATCCAAGGTCGCCCTTTATGGTTCGACAGGCTCGCCAACCGGGCGGTTCCGGTCGCTGGACCGAGAGCGGGTTCGCGGATGCCATCTCGGACTGGAGCAGGCTCGCCAATCGGGCGGTTCCGGTCGCTGGACCGGGAGCGGGTTCGCGGACGCCATCTCGGACTGGAGCAGGCTCACCAACCGAGCGGTTCCGGTCGCTGGACCGAGAGCGGGTTCGCGGACGCCATCTCGGACTGGAGCAGGCTCGCCAACCAGGCGGTTCCGGTCGCTGGACCGAGAGCGGGTTTGCGGACGCCATCTCGGATTGGAGCAGGCTCGCCAACCAGGCGGTTCCGGTCGCCGGACCGAGAGCGGGTTCGCGGATGCCACCTAGGACTGGAGCAGGCTCGCCAACCGGGCGGTTCCGGTCGCTGGACCTGCCTAAGCAAGAAGCAACATAGCAACATATAAATAAAGAGGCTGACCTTTTGAGTCAGCCCCTTTACAGAAACATTCATTTTATCTCTTGGAGGTGACGTCCGCCTCGTACTTCTCCACAGCGGCGATGAAGTCCTGGCCTACAGGAACGCCGTTCTTGAGGTTGAAGTAGTCGTAAACGGCTCCGAACGGAAGTGACTTGGCCTCTTCCAGAAGGGCGAGACGCTGGAAGTGCTTGCCGTTGTCCTCGTACTTGCGGAGGGTCTCAAGCGGCTCAAGGAAGGCCTGAAGCATACACTTCTGGGTCGAGCGGGTGCCGATGATGTAGGCTCCGATGCGGTTGATCGATGCGTCGAAGTAGTCAAGACCGATGTGTGTGCGGTCGAGGGCACCAGCGCGGACAACCTCCTTGAACAGGTCGAGGGTCTGGTCGTTCATCGTGACAACGTGGTCGGAATCCCAACGGACAGGACGGCTGGTGTGGAGCATCAGCTCAGGCACGAAGAGAAGGAGGGAAGCGACCATATCGCTGATGTTCTCGGTCTGCTCGTAGTGGCCTGTGTCAAGGGTGTACATAAGCTTGCGGGTCGAGCAGTAGCCGGTCACGAAGTCGTGTGAGCCGACGGTGTAGCTCTCAAGGCCGATTCCGAAGAGCTTAGCCTCAAGGCAGGTCTTCATTCCCGGCAGATCCTCGGCGAGAATCTCGTCCAGGGACTGCGCCATAATCTCACGGTAGCGGAGACGCTCCACGGTCTGGTCCTTCGATCCGTCGTGAACCCAGATGTTCATGATACAAGGGTCGCCCTGGAACTTGCCCATCGCGTCGGCCACCCTGCGGCAACGCTTTGTGTGCTCGATCCAGAAGTCACGGATGGACTTGTCCGGGTTGGCGAGTGAGAGGTCACCGCTCTTAGGATGCGAGAAGGATGTGGAGTTGAAGTCGAGCTTCATCCCGTTCTCCTTACCCCATTCCATCCAGCTCTGGAAGTGAGCCGGCTCAACCTCGTCACGGTCAACGTGCTTGCCCTGAAAATCACCGTAGATCTCGTGCAGATTCAGACGCTGTGTTCCGCCAAGGAGGCTCTTCACGAACTTGATGTCGGCACGGAGCTCATCGATGTCGCGGGCGCGGCCAGGGTAGTTGCCGGTCGCCTGGATTCCGCCTGTGAGGGCGGTGTCGTTCTCGAAGCCCATCACGTCGTCAGCCTGCCAGCACTGGAGGGAGATCGGGGTCTTCTCAAGAAGCTCTATCGCTTTGTCGGTGTCCACGCCGATGGCGGCGTAACGCTCTTTGGCCATCTCATAGGCCTTGGTTATCAGATTCTCGTTCATATTATTTTTAGTTTATGATTTGTTATATTCTCAAAATTGATTCCGGAACAGTCCGCTCTTTGTCGTTGAGGACTAACTCCTTGGCTCGTAGGTGATTGTCTGGATGGAGTTTCCGATGATGCGGCGCATATCCCAACGGTCTCCCACAAGGCCGGCCACCTTGGCCTGAAGCATGATGTTGCCGATCGCCGTGCCCTCCATAGGACCAGCGATGACAGGGATGCCGAGGGTGTCGGCCGTCAGCTGGCACATCAGCTTATTGGCCGATCCGCCACCGATCACATGCAGTTTCTCTATCTTGAATGACGCGAAATCCTGAAGCGTTCCGATGACCTCCTTGTACCTCTTCGTGAGGCTGTGGTAGATGCAGCTGATCATTTCTCCGTCATTAGTCGGAACCCTCTGCCCTGACTCCTGAAGGGCCGCCTTGATCTCGGCGTACATGTCCTTCGGAGCGGCGAAACGAGGATCGTCCGGGTTGATAGTGGACGGGAAGTCGATTGCCTCGCGGGCCATGGTCTCCATCCCGGCGTATGAATATTTCCGGCCTTCAGCCTCCCAGGTCTTGCGGCTTTGCTCCAGAAGCCACATTCCTGTTATATTCTTAAGGAATCTGGTCGTACCTTCTATTCCACCCTCGTTCGTGAAGTTGTACTCAGAGGATTTCCCGTCTATGATCGGAGTAGGGGATTCGATGCCCATCAGGCTCCATGTGCCGCTGCTGAGGTAGGCGAAGTTGCCGTCTGATGCCGGTACGGCGGCGATTGCCGAGGCTGTGTCATGCCCCGCCACCGCTATCACCGGCACAGGCTCCAGGCCTGTCTCCTCGCAGATCTCTTTCTTGAGCATGCCGACCTTTGTGCCGGGCTGGGTGATGTCAAGCAGTAGGGAAGGGTTGATGCCGAGCCGCTCAAGCAGGTCTCTCTGAAAGTCCCTTGTGCGCGGGTTGATGAGTCCGGAGGTGGACGCGTCGGTATATTCACAGACCATCTCTCCGGTCAGCATATACGCCAGCAGGTCCGGCATGAAGAGGATCTTGTCGGTCCGGGGCAGCCTTGAGCCGGCTTCCTTGCTTTGCGCGTAGAGCTGGAAGATGGTGTTGAAGTTCATTATCTGGACACCGGTGACGGAGTAGAGCTCGTCCCGCGGGATGATCCTAAAGACTTCCTCAGGGATTCCGTCGGTGTACGGATCCCTGTAAGCTCTTGGCATTCCGATGATTCCGCCGTCCTTGCTGATGTGGCCGAAATCCACGCCCCACGTGTCGATGCCGATCGATTCAATCTTCAAGCCCATCCCGGCGACCTTCTTGAGGGCTGCCTTGAAGTGGTCGAAAAGGGAGTTGATGTCCCAGTAATATTTCCCGTCAATCTCCTTGACGGCGTTTGGGAACCTATAGACTTCCTCCGAAGTCAACTTATCGTTTTCGACAGTTCCGATGATGGCCCTGCCGCTCGTCGCTCCGAGATCAAATGCTAGAAATTTCATAATCATGTGGCATTTTTTTGACTTTTACAAATTTCGTTTTTTCTGATTTTTAGCCGTTGAGGATTCTGATATTCTGACTTGGAAATTTGATTCAGAATAATTTTTTGCTATATTTGTGAGTCACAACCACTAAGGTAGAGCATTGGAAACTATGGCTTCGGTACATCTCAAATATTTGGCGGTCAACCCTGTTGACCTCAAGTGGGGGACGGCGGTCAATTCCGTCGGCTTTCAGGAAATCGCTCCGGGAATGGACTATCCTCCGCGCAACCATCCTTCGCGATATGTCTTTTCTGTGGCCAGCGGAAGGGTGCTTCAGGAGTACCAGCTTCTGTACATCACCGAGGGCAAGGGCAAGTTCTTTTGCGAGACGCTGGGACGTTCGAAGGCTATTCCTGTCAAGAGCGGGATGATGTTCCTGTTGTTTCCGGGGGAGTGGCACACCTATTATCCTGACAAGGCTGCCGGCTGGAAGGAGTTTTGGATCGGTTTCAGCGGCACGTTCATCGACAATCTTGTCCATCAAGGATTTTTCCCGAAGGACAGACCGATCTTCAGGGTCAACATCCATGAGGATCTTGTCAACCTGTACACAGCGGCGATCACCGCTGCCGTGAATCAGGAGTCGGGGTTCCAGCAGATTCTGGCCGGGATCGTCGATCGGATGCTTAGTCTGGCGTATTTCTACGACAGAAATTATCAGTTCCAGGAGTCGGACACGGCCAACAAGATAAGTCAGGCCAAGGTCATGATACACAATGGTTACATGTCCATCTCTCCGGAAGAGGTGGCCGCAAGGCTCTGCCTCAGCTATTCCTCTTTCCGCAAGACTTTCAAGGAATATACTGGATTCTCGCCGGCACGGTTCATCAATGAGGTGCGGATGAGCAAGGCCAAGGAGCTGCTGACCAACACGGCCATGAGCATCAAGGAGGTGGCCTACAATGTGGGCTACAACAACCATGACTATTTCTTCACCGCTTTCCGGCACATGACCGGTCAGACCCCCGCTGAATATCGCAATGCCACCCAGGTCGCCAAGCTGTGACCTTTCTTGTCGCCAGGCTTGTGGTTGGTCACTGAGCTTGTCGAAGTGCGCCAACCGTTGAAGCGGCATAAGTTTAGAGCGACAGCGAAAAAAAGGCAAATGTCAAATTTTGCGCGTTACCAAAATTTGACATTTGATTTTTTCGCTGTCTATCATCGGGCTAAAGGCGTATTCTTCGGCCGTTGACATGAATAATATTCCTATAGTTCTCCAATGAGTCTTACCGGGCCGAGGAGGCCGGAAGGGAGGGGTTTGTCGGTGGACTTGTAGAAGCGGCGGATGGCGGTGACCGGGTGTTTCTCTCCAGGTTGGACATCACCTATCATCCGGTTGCGCCAGACATTGGTTACCTTGATTTCCAGGAGGTTGTCTCCATCTTTGAGGAGTGGCTTGATGTCGGCGGTCCTGAACGGGGCTTTCCAGAGGACACCTGCGGAAACGCCATTGATGGAAATGTCAGCGATGTTCTTGACTGTACCAAGATCCATGAATATTCTTTTGTTGGATGCCAGCCGGGTGGAGTCGATCGCCACCGTTGTCTTGTAAACGGCAGTGCCGGAGAAGTATTTCACGGTCGGATTTTCTTTTCTTGTCCAAGACTCCAGTTCCGTAAATTCTTCATCGGCGGTGCCGCCGTTCTTCTGGTTGAAATGCACCTGCCAGGTGGAGGTGATGGTCTGGATTACGGTCGTTACCGGTGTCTGGTTTGTGAGTACGGGCGCTTCGGCAGGCTCTGCGACCGAAGTGTTACGGTCACTGAACTTGTCGAAGAGACTGAACTTGCCGATGGAATCCGCATGACGAATCACAACCGAATCAGATGCATGAAGCGTTACCGAATCCGTTGCGTTGACAAAGACCGTGTCCACTGTTACATTGATCTGCGGCCTGCCTGACAGCACGACAACCCTGGCGTCTGTTGAATACATCGGCATGGTCACGACCGAGCGTCCTTTTCTGGAAATGACCGGCACATCGGTGACTTCCCCGTTGTCAGGATTGAATATGGCCGCGAACTTTCCGCCATCCCTGAAGCTGAGTTCCACTTCTGCGCTATTCCCGGAGAAGTTTCTCACCCAGTAGATATGGGTGCTGTCCGGGAGGGTTCTGTGGACATATTTAAAGTCCCCGTAGCTGTCTGGAGCGTTCGCCGGGGCCTCGGTCGCATCTTTCTGGTCACAGATCATGTCGCTGTCACTTAGTAACATACTGTGGTCACTGAGCTTGTCGAAGTGACCGTTTGGCGATGTCGCTTCGGTAGGCTCAGCGACCCTTGCACTGAAATCCGGCTGAATCCCGCTGCGCTTCAGACAGTCTTCAAGCCCCTTGGTGAACACATTCTTCCTCCGCGAATGCCACACATCATCCACGATTGTGGCGAATGCCCTGTCGTCCGCCTTGACTCCTGCGCACTGCTTCGGCTCCTTGCCGCAGATTATGACTCCAGCGTCAGCGAACTCCTTGATCTTTTTAAGAATATCCAAGGACATCACCTCGCAGTTTCTGTCCAGCCACAGAACCCTGTAACGGACACCTGATGGCGCCACAAGTGTTCCGTTCTCTACCTTTACGCCGGATCTGAGCACTGTCGGATTGGCGAAATCGTAGTTGTACCCGTCAGGAACCTGCGGCAGAGTGCTGAATGCGGCACCACCGTGCAGGCCTGTGATGTTCAGGTCCTCTCCATAGTATAATAATATGTCAGCGACAGATGACCCTTGCTGGAGCATCGCGCTGGACCTGGCAAGGTAGTCGGTGAACACTCTGGCATATTCAGCCCAAGTCTCGTTCCTGTGCAGCCACTGCCCGTAACGGAACAGTTGAAGGCCGGGAAGATACTCGTCGTTCGGCTGTGATGCGGACTCATGGATGACGAATCTGTTGAGTCCGGCGCTGAGTCCGATGTCGGCGATGTACTTCATGTTTTCCGGGCAGTAGGTGTAGGCCCTGCCTTCGTCACCGTTCACGGAGAAAGACTCTGCTGCGACCAACGGCTGTCCGTAAATATGTGACACTGACGCGGATTCACGTACGTCGCAGATGGCGGACGGAACCGATGAGCCGGTCGGCGTGTTTTCCATCCAGATCGCCGCCATAGGAACCGTGGCCTTGATCTTCGGATCCATTCCGTCCCCGGTGTATGCGCGGCCGCTTTCTTGGGATTCCGTGTAGCGGCCCGCGAGACCATATTCATTGACAATCTTGTCGATTCTGTCGTAGTTCTCGCAGAACAGTTCGCCGAGGGTGCGTCGCCAATCCCAGAGGAAACGTTCGCTCGTCCGGGAGCTGCCGATGATCTCGCCCGCAAGCACAGGCAGCCATGGCAGCAGATCGTAGCCACGTCGCGCCTTGAACTCTTCCGCCAGCTTCGGAGTCCAAGTGTAGGAGCCGGCCTCGTAGCTGTCCACCAGAAGGTATCGGATTCCTTTCTCGCCAAGCATCCCGCCGGCCGCCTCCTTATAAAGGTCAACGTAGGTGTGAAAATATCTCATCCATGCGTCCGGATCCAGTTTGTCAACCTCCAACCCGGTCGCTTCCGGTGATGCCGGGTGGTTGACCTTTCCGGTTATGGACCATCCGAAGCGGTAGATTCGCCAGCGTCCGGCCGGCAGCGAGCATTCAAGTTTCCCGTCGGCAGCCATCTTCCCGGTCAGGTCGATTATGTCCGAAGTCCTGATCGCGTCCTTTGAATATGGTGTGTGGTATTTCCAGAAATCATGGATTATTCCGAATCCGCCAAGCTCCTGGCTGTGGTTTACTTTCATCACAGTGAAAAGCTCCAGCGATTCCAACTGCCGGCCTCTGACCCGGAAAAATTGGGCGTAGGTCTGGGGTACATTCTTGGTCAGATAGGGGACTACTGTCGGCTCTATGTCGCAGACTTTCCTCCATTTCAGGCCGTCGTCGCTGCATTCGAGGACGTTCACATACTTTGGCTCTCCGCTTCTGGGGCGGTCGCTCATCGCCATTGTCTTAAGGGTCAAAGCCTTTATTGTCTGCGGCTTCCGGAACTCAACGGTGATGACTGAGTCTGTCTCTTCGATCCTTTCGGACAGGGATCTCATTGATTTGTCTGAATATGGCAGCCTGACGGCGAGGACGTACAGATCCTTGCCATAAGGCTTTACCTCGATGCGGTCGTTGTCTGTGTGGTAGTCAAGGTACGGCCCCACAACATTGTAAAGTTCCGGAAGCCGCACGCATACTTTTCCTCCACGCACGTCAACAGATCTCCATTCCAGCTTTTTCACAGCGTCCTCAGGCTTCACCCATGTGCCGCCTGTCGAACTCCATCCCGGCGCGCTTGCGATAGTGACATCCATGTCCAGCGAGTCGGCCAGATTCAGGGCGAACCTGAACGCGTCCTTCCATCCGTCTGACAGGTAAGGAAGTTTGACTTTCGCGGCTCTTGGCATGTTGATTCCGCCCGCGTCGAACTGGTGGAAGCCGCCTATTCCGGCTCTCTTCATCCATTCGATGTCTTTCCTGATTCCTTCCTTGGAGACATTTCCGTCCATCCAGTGCCACCAAACCTGCGGTCTGGAGTTCTTGGGTGGCGTTTGGAATATCCTTGCCAACTCTGATGAATCGGCGTGGACGCTCAATGAATATGTGAGTGTGGAGTCAGTGTCCTTGCTTGTGGGGATGTCCTGCCGCAGCTCCGATGTGTTGGTTTTTGGCACGGTGTCCATTACGGGGGACAATTGAAGCGGCAGGAAAAGCGCCAAGGTTGTGAGTGTTATAGTCATGCTCATATTGGTGATTCTCTAAAAACATTCAAAGATAAACATCACCTCTCATATATTCAAACATTTACACCCTTGTTTTCCCGCTTGGTCCGATTGCCCCTTTGAAAACTGATGCTTTGTGTTTGATTTTTGGCAAATCGGTGATGTTGTTATGTCAAAGTTTGAATTTGGCACGGATAATGCTTATCTTGTACAAAGAGTTAATTGGTTCTAATAGGATTTTATCTTTCTATCCTTTAACCTGTGTGGAACTGTTCTTCATACGTTTTATTCATAATTAGGTTTGTATTAAGTGGGAAAGGTCGGAGCTGTGAAGTTCCGGCCTTTTTTGACAAAGTCAAAAAAGGCCGGAAGATTCCTTGTTTTACCCCCAGTCACTACGTGACAGCCCCCGATGGGCATGGGGAAAGGGTTCCCCAAACCCCTTCGGTCGCTCCGCTCCGAGTGACTTTGTCAAAAAAGGCCGGAAGATTCCTTTTTTTTACCCCCAGTCACTACGTGACAGCCCCTGAGAAACTACAGTTTGCGGTTTTTGTAGGAGTCGATGCAGGACGGGATGATGCGTCGGTACTCTTTGCTGGTGTAGAGAGGGGAGGAGATGATGAAGTCGGCGGTGCTGCGGTTTGTGGCGAACGGAATGTTGTACAGGGACGCGAGACGTGTCAGACCCATCACATCGTTCTGATGACCCTGCATGATGAGGTTGTCGCAGAAGAACACCAGCATGTCGATCTTCCCCTCGGCGATCATCCCACCGATCTCGAAATCACCACCGAGCGGACCGCTCAGCATGCACACGACGGACGGAGCCTCCGGACCGAGTTTCTCGGTCAGCGTCTCGGAGACAAGGCGGCCGGTCGTGCCGGTGCAGAACAGATGACTATGTTTGAGAGAGCCTGCATTGTAACGGACCCAGTCCAGAAGCTCCTGCTTTCTGGAATCGTGAGCCACAAGTGCGATGTTTGTTACCATATTCATGAAAAATTTAATTGTTTGCTTTTCTCTTTGATTTCCCGGATCCACCGGATGCCCCCTTCTCACCTCTGGAGATGGTGATTGTCTTCATCTCCCTCGCCCCGCCTTCATAGGCAGCCGCTCTTTGCTCACGCTTCCGCCTGCTGGTGAACAGATTGCGGAAGAATTCCTTGAAAGTGTTGAACTCCCTCTGGTAGGCTATGCCGACTCCGTTCCTCTGGGTGTTGTCCAGATATGTCGTGTAGTCGTCCGCCGAATGGGAGAACAGGTTCATTCGCAGCTGCCCGGACTTGTCCAGCTTGATCTCGATGTCGAGGTTGCCCACCACTTCACCCTCCGAAGAGGAAGAACTTGTGTGTTCCCTGTTCCCGACATTGCCGTTGACGATCACCCTGTTGTTGAATAGCTGCGTTGACACGGCGACATCGAATATGTTGGTGCCGCTTTCGCTGGACTGGTAATTCAGTCCGAGGTCAAGCGGGATGTCCAGCTTCTGAAGGATGTTGTTCAGCTGTCCCGCCATGATTTCCGCAACATTGGAGTAGAGCATGTTGGTGTTGTTCACGACTCCTGACTGCTCGTCCGGCATGAAACTTCCGGAGATCAGGAGTGAAAGGAACTGGCGCTGGATCTTGTCCTCCGTGTTGAGGGCGCTCTCGACCCTCGATTTGGTGGTCGGATCCAGATCCGGAACCTCGATCGAGAAGGAAAGCTTCGGCTCGCGCAGCTTGCCCGAGACTCCGATGCCACAGTTCACGACCCTGCGCGCCGAGACAGCCGTGGTGTCCGCGATCAAAGTGGCCACCGACGCTTTTGTCGAATATATTCCCTTGATGTCCAAATCACTGTCCATCACGTCCCCGTTGAAACGTACCGTGCTGCCCTCCGAGATCGTGAAATCCCTTTTTGCGATGTCCATGGCGTTGAAGTGGAAGTTGCCCGACCTCAAGGTGTAGTCCCCGTTGATTGTGAACAGATCCCTTGCCGGCCGCACCTCGATGTCGATTGTCCCCTGACCACGGCCATTGAGCACATTGCCGGCCGCCCTGTCTATCTCCACATAGGCCTCTGTGCCCTGGGTTGCATGGACCTTCAGCTTGATCCCGAAGTCGCTGCCCTTGCCGCCTCCTGTCGTCATCTTGTTCATCATCGCCTCGTAAGGGTCGATGTAAACCTCCTTGAAGGCCTGCTTGAATGTCAGAAGGTCGTTTTTCCCGTCGTTCGAAGCGTTGTCTATAGGAATATGTATGCGCCCGTCCTTGTCTGTCCTGACGTTCACATCCAGCAGGATGGCCTCGAACGGTCCCTTGACCGAAACGTCTCCGCTGGCAAAAAGATGCCCGTAGAATGTCTGGTTGTCACTTTCGGTCATGTCAATGGCCTCGATTCCACGCATCTTGATTCTGGTGTCCATCCTGAAATTCTTCAGATGGTCGTACAGAAGTCCTCCGACAATCGTTCCTGTGCCGTCAAACCTGTCTTTTATTGTGACCTCGTCAAAGAACAACCCTTGGTCGGTGACGGAGAACGGTCCGCTTACATAGTAAGGCACGTTTGTGAATCCGACTCTCAAAAGAACATCATCGAACCTTGTCCCCTCGCTGGACAGGGAAAGCGAATCCAGCGTGCCGCTGGCCTTTACCCTTCCGCTGATGGAGCCTCCCATCTCGCTGAACACGGATTCCATGACAGGGGCGATGTAGCCGGCGTCAAATCTGTCGAGATCAGCGGTTGCGTCGATCCTATGATTTTTCAGGAGATAGTCACCTGTGATGTTCATGGTTCTCTTGCCGTCGATGTCGTTCCTCGCGATCACATGCATTTTCCCGTTACCCAATGAACCGGCTATCCGGAAAGTTCCCATCCTCCGTCCGGCGACCTCGGTTGAGTCCGAGACAAGTCTCATCATCAGACCGGCGTTGCTTTCCCATGGTGAATAGATGATTGCATTGCCGGTGGCGAGACCGGCTATGCCGAAATTGTCACCAAGGAATTTGTTCAGCAGCCCGAGGTCAAACCTCACGAGGTTGACGGAAAGCGTGTCTTTTTCTGTGTAAGAATATCCTCCGTTGACATTGACAGACTGGTTGGCGCAGCTTGCTGTCAGGTTGTCTATCCTGACATCCTTGCCAATCATGTTGATGGCGGATTCTGACACGCTCCACGCAGCGTCATCGTACCAGATGTAGGACGGAAGGGTGGTGGCATCGACAGTCAGTTTCCCGTCACCTGTGCGGCCAAGCTTTCCGGTAAGGTAGAACTCTCCCTTGTTGGCTGGCTCCGTACTGTTGTCGTAGGTGAGACCGGCCCCGAAACTGTCACCCTTGGCGTAGAGCATGAGATTGTCGTTCAGGAGATTGATGCCGGACACGGAAACCGAAGAGCATGCCAATGAGGCGTTGAGGCTGCTGTCCCTGTTGTCGAGGTTCAGATCAACGTCCTTGAGGAAGTTCTTGTCCAAAGCAATCCTTGGAGACTTGACAGAGGCCGTCACGTTTCCGTCCCTTGCGATGTTCAGACGTACTTTTGTGCCTTGGGCGATATATAGTCCCGGTTTCAGGAACGAGAGGATGTCGCGGGCGTCACTGATGTCCAGACGGAGGTCATATTCATCGCCATTCCATTCAGGGATTTTTCCATTGTAGAGGGCCGGGAGCTCTCTTTGGACGGTCAGTCCCTGCGCGTCTTTGATCAGGCTCGTGAACGGTTTTGTGCCGACATAGCTGCCGCTGATGAAGCCGGAAGTTATGTTGACCCTGTTGACATTGTTGTTGGAATGGGACTTCACACAGATGTCTCCGATCTCGTGCCAGCCGTTGTCGTTCTCAAGAGTCATCCCAAGAATGTCAAGGTCTCCGATGAGATCCCCCCGACTGATGTTCATGTAGTTGGCGTTGATCCTGCCGGAGATCTTGGAGTTTTCCCGTTTGTCCAACTTCAAGGCGTGAAGGTCGGCGTAACCGATTGACGCGTAGAACTTGTAGAGCCCGTTGCGGGTCTTGTCCGAAAGGGTGAACAATCCCTGGAACAAAAAGTTCAGATTCGGATCGCTGCAGACGATCCTGCCCTCAAAGGCGTTGTCTGAATATGTCCCCGCCGCTATGATGTTGGAATAGTCGTAGCCGAGCGCGGACAGTTTCTCCACGGAAAGTGTGTCGATCACCAGGCTGGTCCGGCCCTTGTCAAGTGACACGTCCATCGCTCCTCTCAATGTGACTTCTCCTACCTGCTTCACACCTGCAAGCCGTCCTACGTTGAGGTTTCTGGCGGAGACGTTGCCTCCCAGGCCGATGGCCTTCCCTTTCTTGATGAGATCCCTGATGTTGACATCGGCCGTGAGTGAGCCCAGCGCCGATGTGACATTTCCATTAGCCTTGAGATTGTTTAATGTGCCCTTGACCTCTCCATTGAAAAGGAATTGGGTTCCGGATGCGAACTTTGAGAGGTCAACAGCCGCGCCGGGGGCAAAGCCTCTGATGAACAGGCCGAGGCCTTCGGTCGTGAATCCGAGATTGTCCAGCATGAAATCCATCGTCATCCGGTCGATGTCAGGAAGCCCGGAGAGCCTGCCGGACAATGCCCCGGAGACTCCGCTGTAGGATTCGGAAAAATTGAATCCTTTGATTGAGAGGGCGCTGACCGGCCCTTTGAAATAGGCTTTCCTTAAGTTTATTACTGATTTCATCCTTTGCAAGGACGGGGCGAAGAACGAGATGCTCTTCATGTCGATCCTGCTGCCGAGGATGTCACCTGTCATCAGGACTTCTTCCATGTAGTCGGAGAAGGAAGACGCACCGGAATATTCCATGGCATATTCATTCATGCTGATGTCAGACCAGCTGTCCTTCAGGTGGAGGTTTCGGATCGAGGTCCTGCCTTTTTCAATGGTTGTCTTCCCGGACAGCGCAAGGATCCTGTAGCCGCTCCTCTCGATTGCCTGCAGGTTCTCGACTGTGCCGGTGACGGTGCCACCATTGAAGGTGATGTCGTGAGCCATGAGGTTATTCACGGTGACATCAAGGTTCTTCCAGTCTATGCCATATTCCCGCAGAGGACTTTCGTTCGTCTTGTTGACAAGGCGGAAACGGAAATCCTTGACCTGCACTCTTCCCGCGTCAAGTTTGATGGAGAACGGCTTTTTCTCTTTTTTCGCTTCTGGCTTCCTGATGAGTCTTCCGATGTTGCTTCCTCGCTCGTCTTTGGCCAGGATGAACGATCCGTCCTTGACGCTCAACCTTTTGACGTGGATGGCACCGTCGTTCCTCAAGCCCTTGAGGGAAAATGTCGTGACGATCGATCCTGCTCTTGCGATGGTGTCCAGGCGCTCACCTTGCCAATCGGTCACAGGCTCGTTGTCCAGAATCACAACATCATTGAGCACCAGAGCCGTGAATGGCTTTATGTGAATCTTGGAGAATTCTATCCGGCCGTTCAGTATGCTGCCCAAAGACTCCACCGCTTTCCTTGCCACAAACGTCTGGACAGCCGGAGTCTGCAACAGAATCCAGCCGGCGAAAAGCAGCGAGACGATCGCTACAATGATTCCCCAGAATATCTTTAGAGCCTTTTTCAATCATCGCAAGCCTTGGCGATCAGCGTCCGTGGCTAATAACAACAAAGATACTAAATATCCGTTGGATTGACGAAAATAGTTGTATCTTTGCCATTCGATAAAATGTCTTTGAAGAATATGTCGGATTACATCCTTGGAATCGAATCGAGCTGCGACGACACATCGGCTGCCGTGATTAAGGACGGATTCCTGCTCTCCAACGTGATAGCGAGCCAGCAGGTCCACAAGGATTATGGGGGAGTCGTTCCTGAACTGGCCTCCAGAGCCCACGAACAGAACATCGTGCCTGTGGTAAGCCAGGCTTTGGACAAGGCCGGAATCAAGGCGTCAGATCTTACGGCCATAGCCTTCACCCGTGGCCCTGGACTTCTGGGATCACTGCTTGTCGGCACATCGTTCGCCAAGGCGATGGGCGTGGCCTTGAATATTCCTATAATTATGGTGAACCACCTTCAGGGACATATTCTTGCGGACTTCGTTAAGCAGGAGGGAAAGGAGAACCGCCAGCCGGTGTTCCCGTACCTCTGTCTGCTGGTCTCCGGCGGCAACTCGCAGATTGTCAAGGTGAACGGCCCTCTGGACTACGAGATTCTCGGGCAGACAATCGACGATGCTGTGGGTGAGGCGTTTGACAAATGCTCCAAGATGATGGGACTTGGCTATCCGGGCGGCCCTGTGATCGACAGGTTGGCCAAGCTGGGTGATCCGAACCGCTTCAAGTTCGCCAAACCGCAGATTCCGGGACTGGACTACAGCTTCAGCGGAGTGAAGACCTCGCTGCTGTATTTCGTTCGGGACGAGATGGCGAAGGATCCGGAGTTCATGGAGAAGAACAAGGAGGACATCTGCGCCAGCTTCCAAAAGACATTGATAGACATTCTGATGGACAAACTGATCAAGGCCGCGAGGCAGACCGGTATCAAGGACGTGACCATTGGCGGGGGAGTATCCGCCAACAGCGGACTCCGCACCAGAATCGAGGAAGAAGGCCGCAAGCGTGGCTGGAACACCTACCTTCCTGAGTTCAAGTTCACTACCGACAACGCCGCGATGATCGCCATAGCCGGTTGGTTCCACTACCTCGCCGGCGAGCGCACTCCGCTCGACATAGCCCCTGTCTCCCGCATCGCGGATTATTAATGAATATACAAGGAAAAGAATATGATTGAATTTGAAATGACAGGTAGGGTTGGCCGAGACCTTAGGCCGGATGACGTGAGGATTGTCGCGGCGAGAGAAATGAACCTCCGCGGCAACGCGGTCATCAACGTGATTGACCCGACAAAGTCCTACCAACCGACTTTCCCGAACGCCGACGCGACCTGCGTGATCGCCAGGCGTTCTATCGATGCCCGCAACGATGTGGTCTACCGCTATCGCATCGAAGGCTACAACCACCGCTTTGAATCTTATGTCCCTTACGAGATTCCTGAATATAAAGACGTAACTGACGCCGAGCCCGTGATCATCATCGGAGCCGGTCCCGCCGGAATGTTCGCTGCGCTTAAGTTGCTGACTTTAGGCTTCAAACCGATCATTCTGGAAAGGGGCAAGAACGTGCGTGACCGTAAGTTCGACATGGCGAAACTCACCCGTGAAGGAGTCCTGAATCCGGAATCCAATTTCTGCTACGGCGAAGGCGGAGCCGGCACGTTCTCCGACGGAAAGCTCTTCACCCGCTCCTCGAAGAGGGGTGACATCAGAGAGGTGCTCTACCAGTTCGTGAACTTCGGCGCAAGCCCTCAGATTCTCGTCGATGCCCACCCGCACATCGGCACGGACCGTCTCCCGAAAGTCGTGGAGAACATCCGCCAGTGCATCGAGTCCAGGGGCGGTGAATATCATTTCGGCACGAAGGTCACCGACATAACCCGCAATGAGGACGGCACGATCGAGGTTTCGGCACTTGATTCTGAGAACCTTACGAAAACCGGCAAGCCGAGCGTCCAGAAATATTCAGCGAAGAAGGTCATCCTTGCCACCGGTCATTCCGCCCGTGACATCTACGAGATGCTGGTCGCGAAGGACTGCGCCCTTGAGGCAAAGGGATTCGCGATGGGAGTCCGTGTGGAGCATCCGCAAGCCCTGATCAACGACATCCGCTATCACGGACAGTGGGAGCCGGGGATGCCCGCGGCGGAATATTCCTTCACAGAGCAAGTTAACGACCGTGGCGTGTTCTCGTTCTGCATGTGCCCGGGCGGCGTTCTGGTGCCTTCTGAGACGGAGCCGGAGACCATCGTGATGAACGGTATGTCCAACTCGGCTCGAAGCGGCAGGTTCGCCAACGCCGGCGTGGTCGTGCAGATCAATCCGGAGGACATTCCTGAGGAATATGCCGGCAAGGGTGCTTTCGCCGGCCTTGAGTTCCAGAAGGATGTGGAAAGGAAGATGTGGGAATATGCCCACGAGCATTCCGATTCGGAGAATCCTTTTGTCGCTCCGGCGCAGAGGATGGTGGATTTCTGCGAGGGTGAGGATTCGGAGGATCTTCCGGAGACTTCCTACAAGCCGGGTGTCGTTCCGGCTCCGCTGCATGAGATTCTTCCTCCGTTTATCGCCGAGAGGCTTCAGGATGCGTTTCCGATTGTGAACCAGAAGTCGATGAGGGGCTACTACACGAATGAAGCTTTGCTGATCGGTGTCGAGTCAAGGACTTCGTCTCCGGTCCGCATCCCGAGAAACCCTCGCAACTGCGAGGCCGACGCCATCCCCGGCCTTCTTCCGTGTGGTGAGGGCGCCGGCTATTCCGGCGGCATAGTTTCCTCTGCCATCGACGGCATCAACTGCGCCCTCGCCGCCGCCCGCTCCCTCTCCGGGGCTGATTCCGTAACTGATTCCGTGACTGGTTCCGTGACTGATTTTGAGACTGATTCCGTAACTGATTCTGAGACTGGTCCCGTGACTGATACTGAGGCCACTGGCGAGGCGGGCGAATAGTCTGACTGGTCGCTGAGCTTGTCGGTACCATCCCAAGGTTTAACAGACGACCGTTGAATCGACATCATTGTTTAGATCGACAGGAACCCCCTCTCAACCGAAATTTTGCACGTTACCAAAATTTCTGGGTTGAGAGGGGGGTCCTGTCGATAGGGTAGAGGTCTGTTATAAAGTTTCACATTCTTTTTGTACTTCTGCCATACTCTTGGTGTACCAAGCGATGCCGTGCGGCCGTTTTGTACAGGAAAACGCCCTCTGGTGTACCAAGCGATGCCGCACGGCTGTTTTGTACATGAGAACGCCCTCTGGTGTACCAAGCGATGCCGTGCGGCTGTTTTGTACATGGGAGCGCCCTATGGTGTACCAAGCGATGCCGTGCTGCCGTTTTGTACAGGAAAACGCCCTCTGGTGTACCAAGCGATGCCGTGCTGCCGTTTTGTACAGGAAAACGCCCTCTGGTGTACCAAGCGATGCCGTGCTGCCGTTTTGTACAGGAACGTGGCCTGTGGTGTACCAAGTGATGCCGCACGGCTGTTTTGTACAGTAACGTGGCCTGTGGTGTACCGACTTGATATCGTGCCGGATGCGGTGCGGTGATTTTGTACGAAAAGATGAGTATCTTTGTGTCTGCAAAAAAGGACGTTGATGATATGAGACTGAGCAATAGATTTTTTTACGGTTTGCTGGTGACGGTGGCGTTGCTGGCGGCGGGATGTTCCAAGGAGAGTGCGGATCCTGTGCCGGAGCCTGGGGCGGAAGGGCAGCTTGCTGAGAATCCTAAGGTCAAGGCGGCGGTCAAGACGATGGTTTCGGCGGCGGCCAAGACTGAGGCGACACTCAATGCTGTGGAAGTCTGGCAGGAAGGGTACGCCACTTCGGGAGCGTGGGTGAACGGGACGGACAAGGACACCCGGCATCAGATGTGGTCGGTCACCAAGACGTTCACGTCAATGGCGGTGGGAATCGCTGTGGGCGAGGGGAAACTGAATCTGTCCGACAAGGTCGCTCCCATGTTCCCTGAGGAAGTGGCTGAGGCGGAGAAGAACATGACTGAGGAACAGAAAGCAAACCTTGAGGCGCTGACTGTCCGAGATCTGCTGATCATGGCGAACGGCCACAGAAAGGATCCTACAGTCGAGTATGCGATGGAATATTTCAAGAAAAATCCTGTGGGAACACTCCGCTATGTTCATAATGAATGGGTTGACGTTTCCGGACTGCTGACAAAATTCGACGCGACCTTGCCTGGACTGTTCTTTGAATATCCTTTCGACGCGACCCCGGGACAGGAATTCTGCTACGACAGTTTTTCTTCATGCATGCTCTCCGAGATCATCACCAGGAAGACTGGCGAGACCATGGCAGACTACCTCTACACCAGAATGTTCAAGCCTCTTGGGCTTGACAGGCCTGAGTGGGAGGACATCCACGGCATCACGGCTGGAGGCTGGGGACTTCACCTCACCACGTCGGAAATGCTGACATTCGGCCGGCTTCTTCTTGACGGCGGAAAATGGAACGGGCGGCGGATAATCCCTGAGGACTATCTGAATGCGGCCATCAAGGACAGGATCAAGGACGGCATGAACCGTGGACAGGACTATGCCACAACCGGGTATGGCTACCAGATGAGAACCCGTGAGGATGGCTCCCTCTACATGGCCGTCGGCCTTTTCGGTCAGTACATCGTCATGATTCCTGACAAGAAAGCCGTGATCGCGCTGACATCCGCCATGCCATTCGATGCGGACAACATCCTTGGTGACCTGTCCAAGGTCATGGATCTTCTGAACGGAAACGTTGATTCCGGCGGAAAGCCTTTGGAACTGGCTTGGAAATACATCGTCCCAGAACTGTAGTCCGTCCCTTCAGGGACTGTTAAGAAGTGACTGGGATTTGAAAAAGTCGGGCGGAAGATGTCACCGGATTTCTGTCCGGTTCTGACTCAATTACTTTTTACGGTAATGAGTCTTCACATAAATTTTCCTGCCGTTGACCACTCTGAAGTGACCTCTGACAAAAGAAAACTTTGAAGGAGCATCTTTGCAATCTGTACAAAGGCGCTCTTCGACGCTGATAATTAAGGAACATGAAAATAATAAGTTGCTTCAGATTAAGAGAAGATTTTCGAGGATAGATCTTTTTTTGAAGAAGGAGTGTGCCGGTGGCACATGACTGATGAGAAAAGAAATCTAGACCGAAAAGATTCCTTAAGATGATGCAGGTTATTTTTTGAATGTTACTAATTTGAAATGTACCATATAAATGATGCTATGCATTATTCGAGAGCGGAGAGCGGCTTGTCAAAGATTACATCGCCCGTTTAAACAAAAACAGGGTTAGAATATATAAAATTCTTACCCTGTTCTCATCAGCGTCGGAGCTTGCCTCTCCTAGCACACTTCAAATTATGTCACAAAGTTATAGTTTTTTGAGGAATATGCAAATTATTTTTGATTTATACGTTAGAGTTGAATTGATAATCATTTACTTGATCGCTTTCCAGAGAGGGGAGTCGGTCATTGGAACGGTGGATGAACCTTCCAGTGAAGATGTGAAGAGGGAAGGACTGGCAGGGATGGAGTAGGTTAGGGCCTCGATGTCGAAACGGACCATGAAAAGCTCCGGGTTCGCAAGCTTCCGGGCGGAGGCGAAGCCGGTGTTGATGTAGGTCTTCAGCGAACTTCGGTGCTGGAGTATGCTTTGGATATATTCAAGATAATTCTTCTTCCGGCAATCCTTGGTCGAAAGCGTGCTGTAGATGGTGATCGTGTCGAGGATGAGGTGGGCATATTCATCAGCCTTGCCGGCGAGATATTCATTGAAACGCGGAAAGTCGAA
>ERZ1026780.721-NODE-721-length-24457-cov-20.755061_pt1 | contig 24457 bp, 18 predicted proteins | sample MGYA00380126_ERZ1026780 | MGnify/ENA primary metagenome ERZ1026780 (study PRJEB33269, sample SAMEA4719762) | human gut metagenome | biome: human-associated habitat; feature: organic feature; material: feces | place: Cameroon | collected 2013-10 ... | reverse complement strand
CAAATCAGTTCTTAAATGAGTTCCTTAGTGTAAACTTTTAGATTACAATCTACATGGAGTCGTGCCAAATGGAAATGTAATCAATTATAAAAATAGAATGTATTTCCCTGACGACACTGTTGCTGTTACACTACTGTCAGAAAAAACGAAATGTTTAATTGTTGAAACATTTGTTGGCGAAATTTACATAGCGTTACATAATAATGTTTACAAAGCGATTGAACTAACAAAAGAAAATGAATTAGAACTTCAAAGAAAATCCAAGAATAATCGGATTAGAAGCGATCGCGCTAGAAGTTTTACTTCTGCACCAGATCATCCATGGCGCAACTCTCAGATTATTCAAGAATTATCGAAGAAGTTGACCAACAAAAACACATTTCTGGTGAAATTAAACCAGAAGTAAAATTACTGAGATAATCACATATAAATCACATTAGAGCGTAATTATTTAATTTTTTTAAGTTATACCATAAATTAAGATTAGCAATCATTAAGAAAACAATATAAATACTAAAGTATAAAAGATGATGAACATTAGCTAATATTGTTAATAAGTGAAATAAAATAATAAATATCTTAGCAAAGTAAATATGATATTTAATTTTTTTATTCTTAACTAATCGAATTAGATAAGAATAAATAATATATAAGATTAAACTGATAAAAACACTAATTGTATATAAATTAAGCTTAAAGTGTTGGTGGATTAACTTAGATACTAATAATAGACCAAAAAAGACATTAATAAGCCAAGAATATTTTTCATAGTATTTTATTATTTGTTTTTTACTCATTATTATCCTCAAGATGTTAAAAAGATCCTACAAGTGTAGGATCTTTTATATTATTCAAAACTAACAACTGGGGCAGTTTGAGCGGCTTCGTTTGCCGCAAAGACAGGCATTTCTTTAAATCCTAACATTTTAGCAACAATATTTGTGGGGAATGTTACTAAACGCATGTTAAATGTTGAAATGGCATCATTATACAATTTTCTTTGTAATGCAATGTCTTCTTCAATTTTTTGTAATTCTTCTTGTAAATTTAAGAAGTTTTGGTTAGCTTTTAATTCAGGATATTGTTCTACATTAATTAAGAATTGATTTATTTTTTGACTCATTGTATTCATCATTTTATTTTGTTCTTCTTTATTAGCATTACTAAAGTTAGAACGCATTTTAATTACTTCTTCTAATGTTGTTGCTTCATGTTTAGCATACCCTTTAACAGTATTTACTAAGTTGGGAATCAAGCTAAAACGTTTTTCAATTTCAGTTTGAATTTGTCCCCATTGATTATCAACCATTACACGGGCTTTTTGTAAACTATTGTATATACTAATCACCCATATACCGATTAATATTACTAAAACTATTATGGTTATAATTGCAATTTTCATTTCCTCTCCTTACACTAATTATAACAATTTATTACTAAAAATAGGTTTAGAATGATGAAACTCCTCCACCACTAAATCCTCCTCCACCTCCAGAAGAAGATCCTCCAGTGGATGAAAATCCATTGCCATAACTAAATGATTGACCATCTACTCCATTAGAACGACTAGAACCACGACTATTATTTATAAATTTTTCTAATGGATTATCTGCATATACATAACGAGCATGAGAATAAGATTGATATAATAATTCAACTGCTAAATCGAACTGAGTATTGTCATAAACTTTACCGTAGTCTGATAGTGCTTGTAATACTTTACTATTAACGTTTAAAGCAACAGCATATATTAATATCTGTTTCCACGAAGCTAAACTATCAATGGTTTTATCTTCTATAAATGTGTAATTTTCTAAATAATTCTTATATGCTTCCCAGCGCAAATATAGTTCTGGTTGTTTAATATCTCTGGCAAATGCCAAATACATTAAAACTACTATTACTTCAGCAAAAATGTATGCAAAGATACTAACCAAAAAAGAAGGGATGATTGCAATAGTACCTGTATACAATAATAGACCTATAATACAACCAACAACTATTAAAAATATTTTTAGTGCATTGACACCAATCCCTGTTACGATTTTATTAGCCTGAATTTTAATTATTTTTCTAGTTGATGACAATTTTATTTTATCATCAGCTAATTTTTTTGCCAGTTTTTTTGCACTCAAAGTTTTACTGTTGCCCATCAACTCATTTAAAAATTGCTTTTCAATAACATCTAATTCTAAACAGTCTTGCGTTTTTGAGATATTAATTAGCTCATTATTCTTGCCACGATTAACTTTAATTGCTCCTTTTAATTCTAAAGATAACAATAGTAAATTCCAATCGATTTTATCAAGTTCTAATCCATCAATAATATCAACAAGAACTGGATTTGTATCACTTGGTGGTTGGGTAACAACTCCTGGCCCTGTTGCTTTAATTAACGGATCTTGTTTTCTAAAGACATAAACGCAAGCACAAAAAGCACTTAGTGCTATAATTAGTGTAAAACTATTAATTGTAATATTACGAATTTTATCATCGGTTTGTAATGCTTTTTTTCGTGCTACATCTTTATCTATATCTTCTTTACTGGTAGTTAAATTATAAGTTTGAGCGTTAGTAATCAATTCTTGATTATATCCTTGAAGTGATGTAATAACATCTATTTCTAATCCATGATACTTCTTAATTAAAGGTATATGCACTGTCAAAGTATTGCCTTCAACTTTGTTTTTACTTTTATCTCCGTGGACAAAATATTCAATAATGTTATTATCAGGGAAGGTGATTGTTGAAGTAAAATTCTTAATAGCTACATCTTCACCTTCAGGAAACATTTGATGATAATACCTAGCTTCTCCATCTTCTAAATTACCTGCCACTAGTAGCATTTCAGGAACATGGTATTCAACATTAAAAGTATATTCTTTACCTTTTTTCATTTCATTATATATTTTTACTTTTTTGTTTGTCTCTTGATACCCAACTTTAACACTTTTTCCTTGACATTGAACTTTATTTAGCTTAATGTCAATGTCTTGTTTATCACTAAAAGGTAGACCAACAATTATTCCATGTTTATCTTTTTTAGGTTTAAAAACTATTTCTTCTTTAATATCGGCACTACCATCAGGATTAATTACTGTATCAATCGTAAACTTTTTATACTCGGCACTAAACACACCGCTATTTGCTACTGCATTATAGATTGGCATCATTGCTAAAGTTAGTATTCCAAAAATAAGGAATCTAAGGATCTTCATTGAATTAATTTTTTTTACCACATTATCCTTTCAAAACATCAAATATATTTTAACATTTTTTGATTTGTTTCCCTATAATTTCTATATTAGTATATAATATATAGGTAAATCAAAAGGAGGGCTTATGAAAAAAGTTTTAGATGTCAAAGAATTTCTAGAAATGACCGTAGAAGATATCTTTGCTGACCGTTTTAGCCGTTATTCTAAATATATTATTCAAGATCGTGCACTGCCTGATATTAGAGATGGATTAAAACCAGTACAACGAAGAATTATTTATTCAATGTTTAAAGAAGGTAATGTCTTTGATAAACAATTTAGAAAAAGTGCTAAAACGGTCGGTAATGTAATCGGTAACTATCACCCTCATGGTGATAGTAGTGTCTACGAAGCAATGGTTCGTATGTCACAAACTTGGAAAAATAACGAAATTATTGTTATGATTCACGGTAATAACGGTAGTATTGATGGTGATAGCCCAGCAGCTATGCGTTATACAGAAGCTAAATTAAGCCAATATGCAAACTTAATGATTACTGATATCAACGAAGAGACTGTTGATATGGCCCTTAACTTTGATGATACTGAATATGAACCTGTAGTATTACCTACAATGGTTCCTAACTTACTTATAAATGGTACTACTGGAATTTCTAGTGGTTATGCCACTGATATTCCACCCCATAATCCAGCAGAGGTAATTAATGCTGCTATTTATGTAAATGAACATAAAAGTGTAACAGTTGATAAAATTATGAAATTAATGCCTGGTCCAGATTTTCCAACTGGAGCTACTATTGAAGGAATTGATGGTATTAAAGAAGCTTATACTACAGGTAAAGGTAAAATTGTTTTACGTGCTAAATATAGTATTAATAAGAATAAAATTACAATTACAGAAATCCCTTATGATGTTAACAAAGCCCAATTATTACAAAAAATTGACTTGATTAGAATTGAGAAAAAAGTGGATGGAATTGATGAAGTGATTGATGAATCAGATCAAAACGGTCTAGAAATCTCAATTAATCTAAAAAGTGGTGCTAAGGCTGAAGCAATTTTAAATTATTTATTTAAAAATACTGATTTACAAAAAAACTATAATTTTAATATGATTAGTATTAATAAACACAAACCAGAATTATTAGGAATTATCCCAATGCTTCAAGCATTTCTAGATCACCGTTTTGATGTGATTACAAAACGTTGTAATTTTAGATTAGATAAAGCTAAGAAAAAATTACATATCTTAGAAGGTTTAACATTGGCTGTTGAAAATCTAGATGAAGTAATTCGCATTATTCGAAGTAGCGATAATAAAGCTGAAAGTAAAGAAAACTTAATTTTAGCATTTAATATAACTCCAGAACAAGCTGAAGCAATTGTCATGATGCAATTATATCGTTTAAGTAATACTGATTTAGTAGAACTAGAAAATAACAAAAAAGAATTAGAAGATACAATTAAAGCATTAGAAACTATTTTAAGTAGCGATGATAATATTAAAAAAGAAATTAGTAAAGAATTAAAACAAACATTAAAATTATTATCAACTCCAAGAAGAAGTGTAATTGAACAAGAAGTAAAAACAATTGAATTTAATCAAGAAGATTTAATCAAAGAAGAAGAATGTATTGTAAGTATTACTAAACAAGGATATATTAAACGTAGTAGTATGCGTAGTTATTTATCTTCTAATGGAATTGTTAATTGTAATGAAAATGATAATGTTAAATATGTAATTAAAGCTACTACTAAACAAAAATTAGTGATCTTTTTAAATGATGGTACTTACTGTATTATACCAATCCATGAATTAGATGATATTAAATATAAAGATAGTGGTGTGCATATTGCTAGTATAGCTAAATTAAATGATGGAGTTAATGTTGTTGGTGCCATCAACATTAACCAATTTAACGATTATGAATTCATTTATGGTTTAACTAACCAGGGTTATTTAGCTAAATTTAATTTTAGTGATCTAGATAGCACAAAATCAAAACAAAAAATTCAAATGCAAAAACTTAAAAAAGATGATTTTGTTGTTGATACTTGTGTATCAACTAACGACTTTAGTTCATTGTTAAGCAATAACTTATTAATTACAACTACTGCTAATCGTTATCTAAATTTAGATGCTAGTAGTTTTGAAGTTCAAAACTTAAAAACAGTCGGTCGCAAAGTAGCTAAATATAAAACTAACGAAGTTAGTTTCTCATTAAACTACTTTGATCATGAAGTACTAGTTATTAGTAGTGATAGTTGTTATATTAAATTAAGTAATATAACAACTAAACCAACTGATAAATTAACTAATTTATATCAACCGTTAACAACAAGAAAACAAGAAATTATTAAAGTTATTAAATTAACAACGCCACAGGTGTTGTGGACATACAACAATGAAACAGAAGTTATTGATGTTGATAAATTAGCATTAATGACACCTGAAGATAAATTAAAATCTGTTAGTAAAAATGAAACACTAAATGTAGAGCCTAGTTATTTATAAAAAATGTCCCCTGAAAAAAGTGGGACATTTTTTAACTCAGCGCTAAGACTATTTTTTGTATATGTTATTTCATTTTAATTTTTAATCAGTGAATTGATTGAATTGGTAACCCATTTTTAGACATCCAATCTATTTTTTTTATAATCCATAGGTGTCATGTACTCTAATGACCCATGAATTCGTTTATTATTATACCAATATATATAAGAAACTACTTAATCGTGTGGTATTTTGAATAAGTATTAATTACAATATTATTTAACTCTTCTTGTTGATTAGAATCTTTTAAATATAAATTAACAATGAAAAGTTTTAAACTATCATAATTTATCTGAGATAAATTATGACTAGTTTCTAATCTTGCTAATGTATTGTTATAAATTATTTGTTGTTGCTCTTTAACCTGGGTTTTATCGATCGCTAATAATTTATTAATAAATAAACTAACTATTCCTGCTGATAAATATAATCCAATTCTAAGTAACCCAACTTGAAGTGGTGTCCCTGTTTGATTAATTACAAGTATTAATAAGATACTTCCCATCGTTACAAAAAACTTTTGTTTGATAAAATCGGTAATTAATGTTGCTAAATAAAAACAAACCAATAATAAAAATAATGGCCAACCTTTAATCGGGATTAAATAATAAAGACCAATAACAACTACTCCTCCCAATATTGTTGATATCATTAATTTAACAATCTTTTTAACACTCTCTTCATAATATGGAAAGATCATTGCACATAAACTGATTAAAAACCAGCGTGTTTCATATCCATACACATAATTACCAACAATCACTATTAAGATAAAAATTAAACTAAAAATCACACTAAAACAAACTTTTTGTTTATTTTGCAAATATCGGTAAGCTGATAGGTTGACATTATACTCATCAATATTTTTAATTACCTTTATTGCTTGAACTAAATGTTTATTATTTAAACGATTAAGATTGTAGTTTTTAATCTCATCAATATCATGAACAGGTTGATCTAACTGATCATAATATTGATTAATAACTTTTAAACAATTTAGCTGCACAACTAATTGATTAATACGTTTCGTTTCACGAAACTTATTAACCAATAAATCGTTAAGACTAACTAATTCTTGATTAAACTCCTTGGTTCCTAGAAACGTTGCTAACTTATTAATCTGTAATTGAGGATGATAATTTAGATTATATAAAATTACCATCACTAATACTACAAGTGGTCCAATCATTAACGCTATACTACGATAACCAATATAAATTAATTCTAAATTAGTAATTGGTTTAAAAATAATAAAAACATATTGTACTAAGAAGGGAAAATAGGCAACTGTTAATTGATCGATATAAAAACATTTAATTATTAAATAAATGGTAATAAAGATAAGAACTAAGTTCCACCAACTAGGATATTGTAAGGTGATACTTGCAATCAACATTAAAGTGTTGATTGCAAGATAACGAAAAAACACTGCTAATCTAACACAATGTTTTCTAATACGGGTAATAATTAAACATGTTGTTACCGCATAAAAAACATTCTCATATCCTAATAATTTACCAAATAATACTATCCCACCTACCATAATTAAATAATAGATGGTCTTTCTAACAAAACTGTTAGCCATAATTATGCTCCTAATTGTTACGTTTAAATAATTTTTCTATCTCATATTTACTTATTTTATTAATAATTGGTCGTCCATGCGGACAAGTAAAAGGATTAACACATTCATTTAGTTGTATCAATAAACTATCAACATCTAGACGGTCTAGATATTGATGGGCTTTAATGCTACTTTTACAAGCCATCATGATGGCTACATCTTCATAAAGTTCGGCAAGATTTAGTTGATGATTATTAGTTACTAATCTAATCATTTGTAATAAATCATTATCTAAATTTCGGCAACGTTGATAAAATTGATCAATTGCTTTAATCTGATAAACACATTCACTTAAAGCATCAATTTTAATTCCCACTTGCTCCATTTCTTGGTAATGAGGATAGAACAATGTTCCTTCCTCATTACTTAAATTAATTGTTATTGGTATCATTAATTGTTGATAAATAAAGTCTTTATTGGTAAATAGTTTCATAAACTTTTCATAATTAATTCTTTCTTGAGCTGCATGTTGATCTAACAAATAAAGACCTTCTTCATTTTGAAACAATAAATATGTTTGATATAAATTACCAATGAAACTAAAGACTGGTAACTGCCAGTTATTAGTTTCATTACTTTTTGCTTGTTTAAAATCAAACGTTGTTTGGGCTTGATCAAATTTAACCTCACTAACAACCTCTTGGTTATTAGTGATAACTTCTTCTTGATTTAAACTATATTCAGGAATAAAGTTAAGAGTTGTTAATTCATTATGAATCATATTACTAATTGTATTATTTAGATCATTTAAAAAACTAATTTTAATTTGTTGTTTAGTGGGGTGAATATTCACATCCACTAAACTAGGATCTAAATCAATATTTAAATAGACAATCGGATATTGATTAGTATGTAAATATCCTTTATATCCATCAATAATTGCTTGTTCTAATTTTGTGTTTTTAATTAAACGATGATTAACACTAATAATAATATCTTTTTTACTAGCACGAGTAATAATGGGATGAGCAATATAAGCATCAATGGTAAAATCACCACTATTAGTAGTAATGTGAGAGAATTCTTTACTCACATTACTACCGTACATACTAGTTAATACATCTAATGGATTATTGTTTCCAACAGTACTATATACAGGTTTATCATTGTTTATAATACTAAAACTAATATTAGGATAAATAAGACTAATTTGTTTAACTAAGTTGGTAATTAAACTTAATTCATAATTAGGGTGTGATAAGTGTTTAAAACGAACTGGTGTATTATAAAAGAGATTATTTACTTCAACACTAGTTCCTTGATTACCTGCAACTTTGATGACACTATCATCTAAGTTGCAATATTGGTAAGTGTTGAGACCATCAACACTACTAGTAATTTTTACTTTACTCACAGCTCCAATACTTGCTAGTGCTTCTCCTCTAAAACCTAGAGTAGTTATATTAACTAAATCAATATTATTACTAATTTTACTAGTAGCATGGCGTTTACACATTAATGGGATATCTGCTTTATTAACACCAATTCCATTATCACTAACAATGATTTGACTTATACCACTGTCTTTTAATTCAATATTTATTTTTGATGCTTGCGCATCTATACTGTTTTCAACTAGCTCTTTAATGACAGAGAGAGGTCGTTCAACGACCTCTCCTGCTGCAATTAAATTAGCTAGGCTATCATCCATTACTTTAATATGATTCATAATTTTCCATTATTAACGTTTTTTAACTTTTGGTTTAGCATTAACTGTTCGTTGACGAGTAGGTGTTGGTGTGTTATCAGGTGTTTGGATTTGTGTCCAACTGACACCTTGATAATCATTGTATGCGATAAAGAAACATGCAAAAGCCACACACATAAATGCGTATTGTAATGTGTTAATTAACGCTGCTGGTTCAACGACTCCAATTGCGATAAATATAAATTTATAGTTTAAGGAAAAGGCTAACCATAAAGCTGGTTGGCAAACAATACGTTTCCAAACAGGTTTATTAATACTAATTGTATTAATACGAAAAATGACATCTCCAATACTACTTTTAAATACTAGTATTGGAACAATCACAAATAATACTACTGCGATAATAAAGACTATTATTGCTGAATATACAAATGACATATATTGGCTAGTAGTGAAAAAGTCAGCATATGTTGTTGGATCACTAAGCGCAATTTTTGATTGTTCAATAAAAGTTTTATAATCTAATCCAAAGATTAGTTTATAAATAACTTGTGGTCCAAAATTAACTGCTCCTAAAAATAATACCATTTCGATTAATTTTGCACCGATAAATTTAAAGGTTTTCATGTAACTCCTATTTTTCTAATTCGAAGATTAAATCTCGTAGTTGTGCTGCTGTTTCAAAGTCAAGGTTTTTACTTGCTTCATTCATTTCTCTTCTTAATTCTTCGATTTGTTGACTATGATCTTGTTTTTTATCTTTACTAATAGTATCGATGATTTCATCATCAATAATTTTATCTAATTTTCTCGTTGTAGAAATTGGTGATAAGTTGTGTGCTTGATTGTATTTACATTGAAGATCACGACGACGTTTAGTTTCATCAATTGCTTCTTGCATTGCTTGACTAATGCTATCAGCATACATGATGACTTTACCTTCACTATTTCTAGCGGCACGTCCAATCGTTTGAATTAAACTTATTTTTGATCTTAAGAAACCTTGTTTATCAGCATCTAAGATTAACACTCGACTAACTTCTGGAATATCTAATCCTTCTCGAAGCAAGTTGATCCCAACAATACAGTCGTATTTATCACAACGCAGATCATTGATAATTTTTACTCGATCAATAGTCGTAATATCAGAATGTAGATATGCAACTTTAATTCCATGAACTTGTAAATATTGGGTTAAATCTTCTGCCATTTTTTTTGTAAGCGTCGTGATTAATACTTTGTTAGGTATAACTTGCTTAATTTCATTGATAATATCATCAATTTGATTGGTTGTTGGTCTAATTTCAATTTCAGGGTCTAACAAGTTAGTCGGACGAATAATTTGTTCAACAACTTTATTGTCAACTAATCCAAGTTCATAATCGCCTGGTGTTGCTGAAATAAAGATTGCTTGATTAACTTTGCTCATAAACTCATCAAAGTTAAGTGGACGATTATCAAGCGCTGCTTGTAATCGAAAACCATAATCAACTAACGTTTGTTTACGATTATGATCGCCTTCATACATCCCTCTTATTTGTGGTAATGTAACATGGCTTTCATCCACAACTAATAACCAATCATCACCAAAGAAGTCTAATAAGGTGTAAGGCGGTTCACCTTTTTTCTTACCAGTCATATAACGTGTATAATTTTCAATCCCATTACAATAACCTAATTCATTCATCATTTCTATATCATAATTAGTGCGTTGTTCTAATCGTTGGGCTTCAACTAACTTATCTTGATCAACAAATGCCTTTACTTCTTGTTCTAGATCTTTTTTAATTTCTTTAGTAACTGTTTTTAAGAATTCGGGTTCGACAACATAATGACTTGCTGGAAATAAAAATAAGTGTTTTAATGTTTTAACAGTTTTTCCTGTTGTAGTATTAATAATACTTAATTTGTCGATTTCATCACCAAAAAACTCAATTCGATACGCTTCTTGATCATTATGTGCTCCGACGATATCGATGATATCGCCACGGACGCGAAAATGAAGACGTTCTAAACTCATATCACTACGAGTATATTGTAAATCAACAAGCCGTTTAATAACGTCTTTTTGATTTATCTCTTGTCCTACTCGTAGTGATACGGTTAAATTTTTATATTCATTGGGATCACCTAAACCATAAATACAACTAACACTGGCAACTACTATTACATTATCTTCTTCTACTAAACTAGCAGTGGCGCTGTGGCGTAGACGGTCAATCTCATCATTAACTTGACTAGTTTTTTCAATATATGTATCACTACCAGCAACATATGCTTCTGGTTGATAGTAATCAAAGTAACTGACAAAATATTCAACACGATTATTCGGAAAAAACGCTTGTAATTCTGCATATAATTGACTAGCTAGGGTTTTATTGTGTGCCAGGACAAGTGTTTTTTTATTACTATTTTTAATTACATTGGCAATACTAAAAGTTTTACCTGTACCTGTAGCTCCAAGTAAAACTTGATACTTTTCACCATTATTAATTCCAGCACTTAGTTTTTCAATTGCTTGAGGTTGATCACCACTTGGCTGATAAGGGCTTACTAGATTATACACTTTCAATCACCGCTTTAAGTGCAGGATCAAATTGAGGTTCATAGTATTTAACTTGTGCTTGTTTGGTTAATTCATAAGCTATTTTTGGTGTAACACTACTTGTTGCACTAAGTCCATTATCTGTTGCAAATTGATTAATTGCATTAATTGTTTTTTGGTTAATTACATTACTTTGATAATCTACATCATATCCACAATAGTATAAATATTTATTAACTAAATAAGCATTAAATCCACTACTATTTAGTGTTAATTGATCAGTTAAGAAAATATAATCAATGCTATCTACTGGTTGATCTAGTTTTGTTGTTGGTTCAACACCAACACCATCAATACTTGTTCCTTTACCACTTTGCCAGTGGAATGTAGTTTCTTTAATATAACCAGGTCCATACATATTTTTTGAAATTGATTGACCTGTACCTTTACCATAACTTGTAGTTCCAATAATATTAGCATCAGCATATTCTTTTAAGACTAAACTTAAAATTTCACTGGCTGATGCTGAATTACCATTTTGTAATACATTAATTTTAAAATTAGGTTGTTCTTTTAATTCTGAGAAATATTGTTCTTCTACTTTACCACGATTAGTAAAAGTAAAGATCGGTTTATCACTAACAACTAATTGTTTTAAGATATCATTTACTACATTAACATCTCCACCTGGATTATCACAAACATCAATAATTAGTTGATCGATACCTGTTTGTTTAAATTGATCTAAGGCATTGGCAAATTGTTTTGCCACTTCTTCTTGAAATCTTGGAATTTTAATATATCCAAACTTAGTACCTTTTTGTTCATAATTTTTAACAACAATTTGTGGTCCAGGAATTTTATCTTTAGTAATACTACAATTAATTGTTTCATTAGTGCTAGGACGATATAATTCTATGTTAATGGTATCGTTATTATTAGTAATCGTTGTAAATAAATTATAACTATTAGCACTTAGTGGTTGATCATTTATTTTTGTCACATAATCACCGGGTAGGATATCTTGATTACTAGCCGGTGAGTTTGGAGTAATATCCCTTACCATTAAATAGTTATATTCGTTTGGCGCAATAGCTAATCCAAACATATTAATGGAATTTTGCATTTGGCCAAACTCTTCATCAGTTAAATATTTAGAATAAGGATTATTTAATCCTCTTATTATTCCACTATATATACTTTCTTCCATATATTGTGTATTAATTTCACCATCAAAACCATTAACTACTTGGCGATAAAATAATTGATATTTTAATGTCGTATTAAAATATAACATTCCTAATGATAAGATTGTTAATAACAATAAGAACCAACCGATAATACGACGACGTTTGACTGATTTACTTAAAATTTTAAAGTCAACAATTAACTTACCACTATTTTGTGAATTAGGGTTTAAATTATTGTATTGTTGATAAATAAAATAACATCTTTTATCACTATCAACAATACTTAAATTGTTAAATCCATAACTTTTCGTATAAGCTAGTTGATAACGATACGTAAATAATCTAAAGTTAACTGGATTATTTACATTAATTGGTTGTAACATATAACTAACGTTATCACCATTAACTTTAATATTACTAATATCATCAACATTAGCATTAACTGGTGTTAATACTTCAAGACAATAGTAACAATCACTTTGATCTAAATTAATAATTTGACTATCGATGCTTAAATAATAATGACTAATAGTTAATGTAATAACTACCTGTAAGTTATAACCAAACGCTTGTGGTGTTTGGTATACAATACTAGCTGTTTGCTCATTATATTTTTTAACTGTTACACTACACTCTTCAATAATATCTTTACCATCTATTATTAAGCGGCATGGTGCTTGTGAATTTTGTAATAATTGATGGTTATCATTATGATTGAAAATGCCATCAATATCTCCAGTATGCTCATTTAAATTTACTGTTAATTGTTTAGAACTAATTTGCATATATCTCCTTATTTGTTAATTGTATTTAATACTTGTGGTAATGCTGTATAATTGGTAATTACCACTACTTGTTGTGGTCCATTAATTGTGGTTGTCAAACAACGATTAATATCCTCAATTACATCAATTGGTTGGTTAGTACTTAATTCAAGACGTAGCGCCATATCAAAGGCTCTTAATCCTGATGTTATAATTGTTGTTGCTTGGTTTAACAGTTGATCGACATTAACATCATAGATCCATGAAATATCTTTTCCATCAGCATAATTATCATTTAGACAAATAATTAATTTATATTGATCAAAATTATTAGTTACATAATCAATTGTTTCTTCAAATCCTACTACATTTTTAACTAAATTAATATACACGGGTGTGTTATTATATGTAGTTGTTTGGTTTCTTCCTGGTGGAAATTTAAATTCTTTAATTAGTTGCTCTAATGATGCAATGGATAAACCTAAATACTCTATAATACCTGTCTTACTAATAATATTAAATAAAAAATATAATGGTAAATTATCTATCTGATAAGATTGATTATCAATGATAAATCCATTAGGCGTTTCAACCAATTGATATTCAATCTTAGGATTAATATTACAATTATGGCAACTAAATAAACCTAGATGTCCATAATGAAAGTAATCATATGTAAGTGGTTGTTTACATATTGGGCAATATACCATGTCCCGCACTTTCTGATAATTTTCAACTTTACGGCTAGCAGCTAAATTATTAATATTATCTATTGTTAAACCATAATAATGTTTATTCGTAAAATCATTAAATTGATAATAAATATATGGATCATTCCCGTTTAAAAACATTTGTGGTTGATAATTAATTAACTGTTGTTTTATTTCTTCAACAATTAGATCGATTTCACCATATCTATCTAATTGATCTCTAAAGAAATTAGTAACAACCACATATTGTGGTGGTAATATATTAGTTATATGTTTAATTGTTTTTTCATCAACTTCTAATAAAATCGTATCACAATCAAGTTGATGATTAAATTTGGTATGTTTTAAAATTAATGTTTTAATTCCTGTCTCTAAATTAGCACCTTCATGATTAGTAATTACATTAATATTATTATTTTTTAACAATTGATAAATGAAATTGGTAGTAGTGGTTTTACCATTAGTACCAATTACATAGATTATCTTTTTATTAGCTATATTTAAATCTTTAAAATTAAAGTTAATTTTATTGGCAAACATTCCCGGAAAAGAACTACCTTTTCCGCATATTTTACCAATAAATATCGTTAACTTTAATAGGGCTAATTTTATACCAAACATCTAACTCCTTATTTTATATTACCTTCTTCATCTAACCAATCAACAAATTTTTTGTTTTTAATCATTGCAATTTCTTGTCTGTATGGACTATCTTTACGATCATTAACAAACGGTGTTTCTAATATTTTACATAAATCTTTAATTCGAGGATTATAAATTATATTAATTAATTTATCAAAACCGATAGTACCATAACCTATATTAGCATGGCGGTCTTTATGTGATGCTATTGAATTTTTCGAATCATTAACATGAATTACCTTTAGTTTGTCTAAACCAATGATTTTGTCAAACTCATCTAAGATTTTGTCAAAATCAGTTTCATCATACCCAGCATCATTAATGTGACAAGTATCTAGACAAACTCCTAGTTTGTCTGGTAATTTCACATTATTGATGATGTAAGCCAGTTGTTCAAAACTGGTTCCTAACTCACTTCCTTTACCGGCCATTGTTTCTAAACATATAATTGGTGTTTGATCTTTAGTTAAAACCATATCTAAACCTTTAATGATTTGATCTAATCCCGCTTCTTCACCAACGCCAACATGAGCTCCTGGATGAAGCACAATATATTTAGCGCCAATTTCTTCAACGCGTTTTATTTCTTGACGTAAAAAATCAACAGCTAATTCAAAAACCTCTGGTTTAGTTGTATTAGCTAAATTAATAATATATGGGGCATGGATGATTACATCGTCCATACTAATATTATTTTTAGCTAATAATTCTTTAGCTTCATCTAATCTAAACTCGTCAATTGGACGACGTTTAGTGTTTTGTGGAGCTCCTGTATAAACCATTAGACAATTAGCCCCATTTTCTAGACTTTCTTCAACACTTCCTAATAACATTTTTTTACCACTAAGGCTAACATGACTACCAATTTTTACCATTTGTCCCCTTTTTATTTATTTTACCATAATTCTACCACCCATAAATATTATATGCTATAATATATGTGTTATTATTTTGCCTGAATAGCTCAGTTGGTAGAGCAAACGGCTGTTAACCGTTGGGTCGTAGGTTCGAGTCCTATTTCAGGCGCCATTGCGGGTGTCGTATAATGGCTATTACCTCAGCCTTCCAAGCTGATGACGTGGGTTCGATTCCCATCACCCGCTCCAATAAAAATAAATAAGACCACTAGCGGTCTTTTTTTAATCTTAAAAATATGTAGATTTTAATCTAAAAGATTATAATATACATTCTTAATAAAGAAATTGACACACTTTAATTTTTTTGCTATACTATAGATGTAAGTGAGTCGCTACTATAGTGCGAATATAAAAATGAGAGAGTCACTGCTTTAGTGTGAACTTTAAAATGAGAGAGTCACTGCTTAGTGTGAAAAAGAAAAATTATGGGTAAAGCTTGTCTTTACCCTTTTTTAACAAAGGAGAAAGTTGAAATTATATTATGTAGATGATAACTACAGAGATTATCTTCGATATTACGACGAGAAAGTTAGTAGAAAGACTACACGACCTTTTGTTGGTGTTGTAACTTACAAAAACAATCACCCATATTTTACACCTTTAACTTCTAGGAGAAGAAATAATAATCAAATATATGTGAAATTAAAATTAGGAAAAGAAGATCTTGGTGGTTGTGTCGTTAACAATACAATACCTGTTATCAACAATAATTATCATGTGATTGATATTCATACAAATTTTGATGAAGAAGGTTTGCGCAAACGTTCTGTAGCATTAAGAAAACAAGGTTTTGAACAAACCAAAAAAAAATTTAATCATCTTTATGAAAAAAGATATTGCGATAGTTTTTTCAATAAAGTTTGTTGTGACTGGGAAAAACTTGAGAAAGCTGCTCGAAATTATGATTACATCATAAATAATTCTTTTTTAGTATCAAAAATTAATAACAATGAGTTAATGCTTGATCAAGATGATCCACATATTATTAATCATATTATTAAAGATAGAGAAGGTAATATTATCGAAAAGAAACCAACTTTGAAGTTGGTTGATGGTAATCTATCTGTTAATCCTGATTATAATTATGCTCACCTAGAAGAAAGTATGTATCAAGATATGGTTGATAATATTAAAAAGGGTGAAGGTAAAGCTAACCAATTAATAACTCCTATCAAAACCAAAGATAATGATTACGAAAGATAGAGTTTTAAGCACTAGGATAATTTTTGTCCCAGTGCTGCTAGCGGTCTTTTTTTAATCATAAAATATATGCATAAATTTACACACAAAAATATTTTTTGTTATAATATATATGTTATCCACTAGGATAACGTGAAATATTTATTCGCTTATTGTAAATATTTCTTTCCTTTATATGTTTATGAGCTTTTTTATCTTTTTTAAAAAGAGAGTCTAACGACTCTCTTTTTTAATTTAAGACAAAGAATAATAAACTATTGATAACAATAGCTATGATAATCAACACAGCAATATTAGTTTTATGATAATAGATCATATATAAACTGGCTGCTAAATAGATGATATTAATTATCATCGGAAGACTACCAAATCCTAGTTTGATAAAACTAATGGCTAGAGCTATGAAAATCCCAATCATGATTGGTTGTAAGTAATCATTTAACATTAAGTATAATGGATGATTCTTAATCTTATCGATTGATTTTAATGTTAGTATTATAACAATTATCGGAATCATCGTAAAGACTAGAGCGCCAATTATTGCTCCACCTAAACCATGATCGATATACATTAAATAACTAGCTAATTTTCCTCCTGTCGCCCCAGGGAAAATATTAACTAATGATACAAACGTATAATAATCTTGCGTTGTCATTAATTTATACAGATCAACATAGACACTTTGATAGATAGGAATAAATATTCCTCCTCCACCAAATACTAATATGTTGATTATGCTAATTGTTAATACTTGGCCAATCATCTTTTCATCAAGTAAATAACAATAGTACTTAAGATACTGACAACTAAGATTATTATTGGTGAGATATTAAATATAGATATTAATATCACAGTTGTAATAATAACTAATACTTTAAAGATATTTAATTTAGCTTTTTTTGCTAAATTAAAACTCATCACAAACATGCTACTTGCTAAGATTATACTTGTTGGTAATATAATTTTTGCTAACACTTCATAATTTAAGTGGTTGTATAATAACATCATTGCAACAATAAAAATTATAATGGGTAGAAAACTAATGCTTATTCCACTAATAATTGCACCTAAGATACCTGATAGACGATAGCCAATTGCTGAAGCTATCTCAATCATTGATGGCCCGGGAAGTAAATTAGCAATTGTTACAATTTCTAAAAACTCTTCTTCACCAATTTTTTGATCACGCTCAACAAGTCGTTGATGAGCAACAGGAACAACGCTGCTTCCGCCACCAAACGTTGTTAAACCAATAATGATGAATTCTTTAATTAAATACCAAATTTGCACAAGCTCTCCAAAAGTTATTTAGTGCTTTTTATCTTAATAATCTCCGTTAATAGTAATTGTAATATTACTTGCTACAGTATCTTTATCTGTTGCTAAAGAACTAGTACTAATTGCTTGTTGTAGGCTTACTCTAGCGTCATTAATAAGTGATTTGTCATTAGCTAGATTTGGGTTATTTTCAGGTAAACCAACATAACCATCATTAACATTTAAATAACTAACACTAGGTGGTGTTTGTCCATCTTTAAGTGTTTGGATTGCACTAAAGGCAGCTTTACCTGTATTTTTAACAGCAGAAGTTAAAATAACTGATTTATCCCCATCATATACACCATCTTGGTACATATCACGGTCTACACCAATAACGCTAATTGGTTGACTAGGATTAGATTTAGTTTGCGTAATTGCTGCTTCAACTACACCATTGTTAACTGCACCGCCTGCAGTAAAGATAATGTCTGCACCACTTGCAATCATTGAGTTAGCAATTTGTTGCCCTTTATTTACATCAGTAAATGAATCAGCGTATTGATATTCAACTATTGCATTAGGATTTGCAGCTTGTACACCTTGGATGAAACCGTAACCAAAATGTTGTACTGCTGGATTTTTAATTCCCCCAACAAATCCAACGTGGTTTGTTGCTGTTTTTTTACCAGCAATATAACCAACTAAATATCCAGCCTCTGCTTCTTTGAAGAAGTAACTAAAAACGTTAGGTAATGATACAGGATTCCCTGCTTCATCTGTTGGTTGCGCATCAATTGCAACAAATTTGACATCTGGGAATTCTTTAGCAACTTTTGCAATAACTTTTTCAAAAGAGAATCCAACAGCTACAACAATTTTACCTTCTTGTGCTGCTCGACGCAAATTACCTTCCATTTCACTCTCGTTTGTTGATTGAATGTAAGTTCCTCCAACACCAAGTTCACTACAAGCTTGTTGGATTCCTTCCCAAGTACCTTGGTTGAATGATTTATCGTCAATTCCCCCAGTGTCGGTAACCATAACAACTTGTGGATCTCCTGCCCCACAAGCACCTTTTTTGTTAGTATTAGCGCCACATCCGCTAATTCCAATAATTAATAAAAATACTGAAAAAATACCAATTATCTTTTTCATCTTACTCCTTTTAGTCGTTATATATAAACATTTTACAAATTACTATTGTTTAACTAGGAATATAGTAATATAGATAATAAACTCTATATATTAAATCTCATCTTTCCTATGTGTTTATTACCTACCTTTAATATAGCAAAATATAAACTTTTTTGTAAATATCTAAAATTATTTTCGAGCTATTTTGCTATAATATCAAAAAAGGAGAGTAATGTTAAAACGTTTTTTTGTTCCAGCCATTATCGGAATTATCATTGGAATTGGCAGTGTATATGTCCAAAACGACACAATTGTAAGGGTCATTTACACATTTAGTGATCTTTTATTAAACATTTTATTACTATTAGGACCAATTGTAATTGTGACAACATTAACAATTGGGATAAGTGGAATTAAAAATAATTGGCAATTTTATATTAAATTTTTGACAATAATTTTTGTTAGTTTATTTATCAGTGGTGTTATTTTTTATCTAATTATTAAGTTATTATATCCTCATCTTTTAGTTGGTAATTTAGATAAATTACCAGCTATGACTAAAGCTTATACATTGCCAAATCCTTTTGATACAATTTATCAAGTAATTCTAAATATTAAAAAAAGTTTTACTAAGATATTGCCATTTCTGACATTTGGTAGTATTTTATTAGGAATTATCTTGAGTTTTATTAAATCTGGAGATAAAATCTTAAACGGATTTAGCTATGTAGAAAATAAAATATTTTGGTTTATTAAAACTATAATGTTACCTTTAATGCCAATTTGGACTATTAGCTTATTTTCATCGATCACTTATCAATCGACCCTAAGTGGACTTATAATTAATGATCTATGGATGAGTTTTATTATTTTAGGTGGACAATTATTATTCTTATTAGTGATGTATTTTATTGCTAGTAAATATAGTGGTGTAGTATTATCTAAAATTTTAAATAGTGCTAAACAATTATTTGCTGATACTTTAGCAATGATGGGATTAGGTGGTAACCTAATTCTTCCATATGGAATTAAGGCCCAAATAAGTTTGGGAGTTAATGAGGATTATGCTAAAACCATTACTGTTTCTTCATTTAATTTACCTGGAAGCTTTATCGCTAATATTGGGTTTGCTTATGGGATTATTGTTATTTTTAATATTCCTGTTAGTAATTTAGCTTTTATTAGTTATATATTCTTCTTGGTTTTAGCAACCATCATAGCTCCAGCACTGCCACTTGGAGTATTTACAGTAACTCAACAATTATTACATCCAATATTAGGATTTGATCCTGATCAGATTAAGTTAATGTCAACTTTATATTATAATCAAGGGACAACTAACGCTTGTATTAACAATTGTGGTGATATTTATTTAGGATTATTATTGAATCCTAAAAAAGAGGGAACTCAGTAATACTAAGTTCCCTCTTTTTTGTTTTATTTCTTACCATCCTGTGTGTTGTTAACACTGGGATAATTTTTCCCCAGTGCTATAGGCCCTGTTTTTTATTGTTCGCTAACAACCTTGAATTTTTTATCTGCCAACGTGGTATTCAGTTCATCCTTTTCAATTTTTTTGACTTCCACTAGTTTTTCACCATCGAAGGTTTAAATCCTTTTAAGCGTAAGGCGTTTAGTAAGACAGAGACTGAACTAAAACTCATAGCTGCTGCTGCAATCATCGGACTTAACAAAGGTCCACCAAATAAGTGGAACACACCCATAGCCACTGGAATACCTAATGTATTATAGGCAAATGCCCAGAAAAGATTTTCTTTGATGTTTTTGATGGTCGCTTTACTTAATTCAATTGCTGTAGGCACATCCATCAAATCACTGCGCATTAGCACAATGTCGGCCGATTCCATTGCAACATCTGTGCCTGAACCAATAGCAATCCCCACATCCGCTTGGGCAAGCGCTGGTGCATCATTAATACCGTCACCCACCATCGCAACTTTTTTGCCTTTTGCCTGTAGTTTTTTCACTTCTAACGCTTTATCTTGTGGTAAAACTTCACTTAAGACACGATCGATACCTACTTGTTTCGCAATCGCCTCTGCTGTACGCTTGTTGTCTCCCGTAATCATCACGGCTTCGATACCCATTTTATGTAGACGAGCAATGGCTGTTTGACTACTATCCTTCACAGTATCTGCTACCGCAATGATACCCGCAAACGAACCATCTTTTGCCACAAACATTGGAGTTTTCCCTTCTTCTGCCAAACGATCCGCTTGTTGAACAAACGTTGATAGTTCGATGGCTTCTTCTTTCATTAGTTTTATATTGCCCAAAAGTAGGACTCGTTCGTTTACTGTCACACGGATGCCGTGACCTGGAATCGCTGAAAAATCGCTTCCTTTTGCTAATGGCAATTGACGTTCTTTGGCCGCTCCCACAATTGCTTCACCTAGGGGATGTTCTGATCCTTGTTCTGCAGAAGCTGCTAATGTTAGTAACTCAGCTTCTGAAAGTGCTGAATCAGCAACTAAAACATCTGTAACCACCGGTTTGCCTTCAGTAATAGTTCCTGTTTTATCAAACACGATTGTTTGAATTTTGTGAGTGGTTTCTAAAGCATCCCCACTTTTAATTAAAACGCCATTTTCAGCGCCCTTACCTGTTCCCACCATAATCGCAGTCGGCGTTGCCAAGCCGAGTGCACAAGGACAAGCAATCACTAACACAGAAATGGTAATTGTTAAAGCGAAAATCCATGACTCTTGTCCTAAAAAGAACCAGGCCAAGCCAGAAAGAACAGCCAAACCAATAACGATTGGGACAAAAACACCCGAAATTTTATCAGCTAATTGTGCAATCGGCGCTTTTGATCCTTGCGCATCTTCCACTAATTGAATGATTTGGGCAAGGGCCGTCTCTTTTCCCACTTTTGTCGCCTTGAATTGAAAGCAGCCATTTTTATTGATGCTAGCACCAATTACTGCATCACCAACTTTCTTTTCAACAGGCAAACTTTCGCCCGTTAACATAGCTTCATCCACAGAACTACTGCCTGAAACAACCACTCCATCAACAGGGATTTTATCTCCTGGGCGAACAATCACAATGTCTTCCAACTGAACAGCATCAACTGGCACTTCAATTTCTGCGCCATCACGTAAAATATGAGCAGTTTTAGGTGCCAAACCCATTAATTTTTTTATCGCATCTGAGGTTTTCCCTTTTGAAACAGCTTCGAAATATTTTCCTAATGTAATTAAAGTTAAAATAACACACGCTGATTCATAATAAAGAGCCATTGTAATACTTGTGTCTCCTAAGAATATCATGACTGTGCCATATAAACTATACACAAAAGCAGCACTGGTTCCTAAAGCTACCAAAGAAAACATATTCGGATGCCCTTTAAATAATGCTTTAAAACCGACTGTGAAAAATTCTTTGCCGACATATAGGACGGGTAACGTCAAAATCAATTGAACCATTGCAAAGGTCGTCGCATGTGTCATTGGATTCAAAAAATTCGGCAATGGTAAGCCTACCATATGTCCCATCGCAATATAAAGAAGGGGGACTGTAAACACCGCTGAGATCCAAAAACGTTGCCACATCTCAGCAATATGTTTTTGTTTCTTTTCACGATCTTGGTCCGCTGTTGCACCTGCTGCGACTTCTTCTGTGGCTTGATAACCTGCATCCGTAACTGCTTTGATAATTTCAGCACTCGTTACTTGATGATCGTCATAACTGACCACAAGTTTTTCTGTGGCTAAATTAACAATCGCTTGTTGAACACCAGATAATTGGTTCACAGTTTTTTCAATCGTTTGGGCACAGGAAGCACAGCTCATCCCTTCAATATCAAACGTTTTACTTTGCATTTTTTCACTCCTTTTTAAATTAATCGACATTGGCATTGACCAGGAATACAGTTGCAAGGGACGGATTCAACCGCTGTCTTGCGCTTATCTTTTAAGAGTTCATCTAACCGATCCAAATCGTCATAACTCAACCGACTCTCTGTCAAAATATTTTTACTTCTTCATTTACAACAAAGGCAGACAAAAATATTTACTTCCAATGTCTTATAAGTTAATTTATTTTTTGATCATATATTTATTTAAAAAGTGTAATTGTTCTAATACTAATTCATTATCCATATCTTTAACTAATAGTGTTGCATAATGTTGTTGATAATGTGGATCTTTTTTATCTACATGTTGCGAATAGTATCTTCCTAAACTATTAATTTGTTGATCAATGACATGTCCTCGGTCTTGAAAGAATTTAAAGGTAATATTTTCTTTATTAGCTAAACGAGGAAAATATTTTTTCATCGTAATACTAAAGCCAACAGTAGGATCATCATAACTATGCATAATTAAAACTTTGGCTTTTGTCTTATCTAAACCATCAACACTTTCTTTATGCTTATTCTCTTTAATTCGTAGGTTCTCAAAAAACATAATTGGTCCAACAAATAATTTAGTTAACTTTCCAAATTTTTGCGAACCTAAGAAATAAAATTCATCATAAACACTATTAAACCCAGCTTTACTAATAATTGCACTAATATCATGGTCTAACTGATAGTTAGATACACAACTAACAGCATAACCACCCCAAGAATGACCATATAATGCCCATTTCATTGGTTGTAACGCTTTAATTGTTGCTAAATGATTAATCGTATTTCGTAAATCGATTACACTATGTCCTAAACCCACAATACTTTTACCTTCACTATCACCAACACCAGTGTTATCATAACTATAAATTAAATAACCGTTTCGTGCAAAATATTCAAGTCTAGCTAACTGTGTTTCCTTACAGTTATCCATTCCATGAGCATTAATAATTAAACCATGGTAATGGTCTAAATCATAATAATAAAATTCACCTTGAATTTTATTATTATGATTATTAATGTAACTATAAGGATGATGTTTAAAATCAGGATGTTTTTTGATAAGCTCATTATAAACTGGTTGATAATCTTTTAATCGACGATTGAAAACATCAAAATAACTTACTTTTAAAACAAATAATAAAACTAATAAATATATTACTATTATTACTACTAATAT
>ERZ1026780.720-NODE-720-length-24471-cov-13.071510_pt1 | contig 24471 bp, 29 predicted proteins | sample MGYA00380126_ERZ1026780 | MGnify/ENA primary metagenome ERZ1026780 (study PRJEB33269, sample SAMEA4719762) | human gut metagenome | biome: human-associated habitat; feature: organic feature; material: feces | place: Cameroon | collected 2013-10 ... | reverse complement strand
TAACACCTGCTTCAGACGTTACAGAAAGATCTTTTATTTTTCTCCATTCCGAACCACCACCAACCTCAGTCGGCACAACAATTCCATCAGCACCTATTCCGAGGAACTTACCGGAATTTGCAGTGCCTTGGTTTTTAGAAAGACCTCCAATGTTCGCGAGTGCCTGAGACTGCTTTTCTTTTGAAAGCGTCTGCGAGGCAGTAGTTATTTGATAATCACCCCTGTCCCCGAATGTAAGTGTGTTATCGTAAGAAAGAGTAGCAGTCAGAATTTCGCCGTTTGAATTTTCTCCGGAAAATTTAAAAGGATTTCGATTCCCACTGTACCCATTATTAAGGAGTTTTGTTCCTGCATATGTTAGGTAACACACTTTTCCGCTTTCGTAGGCATAAATAACTTCTTCGTATGTTTTACCGTTGGCATTGAAAAGATCGTGTTCAGTATCTTTCCACCCTGCATCTCCGTTGGCATTGCTGTTCTTCGCAAGCACCTGCCCGGTCGTTCCGCCGGAGGGGAGAGAACCGCCGGAAGATGAGGAAATGAGGTTTTCTATCTCGCCATTCAGCTCAGTTTCTTCAAGCTCAAATTTAATTTTGAGGTTCATATTTCCTCCTTGTTCAGTATTTCACTTATCGGAACGTACATTATGTTCGATGCCGTTACGGTTGTTCCGATTTTGATTTTCAGCTGTATTTCTGCCGCGCATAGCTTATCAAGCGCAAGAGTTTCGCCCTGCAAAAGGGTCACGCTCAGCGAGTTGTCGTCCGCGCCGACCTTCATGCCCGCAAGAGATATCTTTATTTTCTCTTTTCCGTGCTGTGCTATGGTCAGAACAGCTTCTTTTACCGCCGTTACATTGATTTCGTCTGGCAGTATCATCTTGATTGTGGGTGTGGTTCCTTGTCTCATGACTTCATTATCCTACACTTTCTTTGATATTGCAAATACGCATTTAAGAGATGTACCCTGCGACGTAAAAATCCGCACCGATGGTGATGTTTGACTGGTTGTTCATGCGGAAAACGCCCCACGCGCCGGTTCCGGTCTTTGATGGCTTGGATGTCGTAGTATCTCCGGAGCCGGTGAGCAGACCGAAACGCTGACCGCCGTATATATGCGGCGTCGCCGTGACCGTCGGGATGCTTGTGAAGGTCACCGGGAAGGTCTGATTCGGTATCGCGTCGTCCTTGATGTACATCCCGTTCCACGCGGTGGAAATATTTACGGTTGTCGAGTATGTCCCCCACAGCTCACAGAAGCCGGAACTCCACTTGCACACCTTCCATATACCGCTTGTATATCTGGAGATGACATAGTCGGAAAAGGTTTTTCCGTTGACGGTCAGAGATTTGACCGCCATTGCGCCGGAAAACTCCCCTTGTGTGCCGGTGATCTTCTTTGCCGTAAGGTTTCCGTCGATGCTGACCGGGACATTGAAGCGGAAATCGTTTTCGCCCCAGTCAAAGACGGGAACGCCCTTATTTACGCGATATACGGCGGTTTTCCCTTCGGTGTATATCTTATCATACGCGGTCACTTCCACGTCATTTACGGCAGTATAGGACACCCCTGACACGTTACCGGATGCGGTGTATGTGTTCCCGACCGACGATGCCGTGATTTCCGTATAATCGCCGTAAGAACCGCCGTCGGGCTTTACCCTAACCTTTACCGTGAGAGTGTTTGCGACCGCGCCGAAGGAGCCGGAGAAAAAGTTTCCGGTTGCGCTTACCGACACCACGTCAGAACCCGCAGATTCGCGCTGTACGGTCGGATTGAGTGTGAGGGGTATATAGTTCACCATACTAAGCCCAGCAAGCTGTATGGCGGTTGTAAGCCCTCTGCTGTCGGTCACACTGACGGTGACGGCACCGCTTTCGACGGCGTTGAGGGTGACGTCAGCTCCGATTGCGCTTATGCCGCCGCACGTGACGCGCACAGAAGCCACGGAAGCGCCGTTCTTTGCCGTCGCGGTTGTCTGTACCCGAAGATTGGAAACGCCCTTGATGAGCGTTGTGGCGGCTCCTGTGAGGGCTGTTGCCTTTGCGTTTACATCCTGCGCGGTTGCAGAGGCTTCCGGGGCATTGGTGCTTTCCCTCACGGATGCGGTGAGATATGTCTCGCTCGTCCCCATACTGGTCAAGCCGTTAAAGGTTTCGCACCGGATGTATATCTTGATTTCCCGGCTGTTTGGTATCAGCTGATATGCCGCCTCCGGCACCGTCCATCCGTGCTGTGTCGCGGCGGTTTTGGATACGATCTCGGTGTACGTGCTCTGCCCATAATACCGGTATGAAAGGGTGCTGGTATACGCATTGTTGCTCTTGTTTATAACGATAGTGCTTGCCGCACCGATATAAGCATCCGTTGCCGTCACGGTGCTTTTTCTCGCGATTGCCGGAAGTGTCGCTGTGACCGACACCGTCCCGCTTGCGTTCTTTGCCGGGGTGTATGTCGTACCGTTTACCGTGAAAGTCCACTTCCCATAGAGCGGGATGTTTTTCGCATATCCGTCAGTGCAGTCAACGTACACGGTTCCCTCGTCGATAACAGTGCCTTTTTTATAGCTGTACCCGCCCTCGGAAAATGCCGACAGCTCCCACGCGGCAGAAGGCTCGTTCGTGCCGGAAAAAGCCGACGCGCCGTTTATCGTGCCGGTGTATGTCGTGCCGTACTGGTAAAACTCCGAGTTTATTGTACACGCAAGCACCATTTTTGTTGATACCGTGTGATATCCTGTCACGGTGTTCGGCGTTGATTTCCCGTAAAGCAGGATATAAAAGCCATAGTTGCCGCTCTGCGGTGCGATCTTTGCCGACCGTCCGAGATATTGATATGTGCTTGTGAGTTCCATCATGTTCCTCCTATCCAGAAGCACGCTGTACGTGTGCCGTCATAGTCCTCAAAACGCGAGTTTTTGCCGATAATCAGGTACTTTCTCACGCTGACGTTTATCGCGCTCACGCCCTCGTTATTTGCCGTCAGGATGTTTTCGTCATCGCGGTTTACGTACATACCGGTGTTGTCGAGAAGGTTCTCTATTTCCTCTCCGCTTTTCTTTATCCGCAGACCGTCTTTGTCGAAGGTATATCCGGTTTCGGTCGTCACCGAGTTTATGTCCCCGACAGCTTCCGAGATCGCGATCCTGACTTGGTCTGCCGTCATGGTCATCGCGACCTGCTGAGACAGCTGGGCTACATCGAAGCGAAGTCCCTCCTCGGTTTTTGTGATCTGGGTAATTCTTTCCGTCCGCTCGTTATCGATCAGCTTTCCGACGTCCTTTGATACGTCGAAGGTACTGTTTACGCGCATCTCGGACGCGGCAGAGTTTTTGATGCTTGTCATGCCGAGAAAAGTAAAGGACATATCCGTCACGACGGAGAAATATTCCGTCCCGTTCCGGTCTTTCACGCTGATCGTGTCCATAAACTCCGCGAGAGGATATCCTCCTATCTCTCCGTCGAACTTCCGGAGAGTTTTCCCGACGAAGATGCCGTTGAGTGCATTCACCGCCTCGGCTTCTTTGCCGTCCATCAGCGGGTTGTCAAGCTCTATCACATATCCGTCAGTTCCGGATATGACGCGGTTCCGGACGATTTTTCCGTCCACCACCTGAGAGGCTATCGCCGAAATGCCGGTTATCGTGATATCATCCGTCGCGACGGTCAGCTTGATCCAGTCCTCCACCGTCTGCACGGCGGGAGAAGCAAAGCTGTATGTGATGATTTCAAGCTCCCCGGCACGGTTTATCCGGGCATTTCCTCCGGCAAGCATCGCCACCATGCCGAGAACCTTTCTGTAAGTATATCCGTCCGGCTTTGCCGTCACTTCAAAGTCGCTGTTTACAAAGCTGTCGCTTCCGTGAGCAAGACCGCACCGATTACAGACATCGACGAAGATTTCCGAAAGCGTCGCCGGATAAGACAGCGCGGTGTCGTACTCCTTGTCCGTAAGGTACATATCGTCGTTGGCGGTGATGGAGATTATCGTGCCGGGGGTTTCGGGTGTCAGTACCGTAAAGGTTCCCATGAGCACATCTTCCGTACCTCCGTCAAGAGCGAAAAGAAGATGCAGCTCGATCTTTGCCCCGGTGAAGGAGTATGCGCTAAGCGCGCCGTCGAAGTTCAGCAGTTCAAGCGATATGCTCCTGCTGATTGCTTCTCCGAGGGGCAGACCGTCGGATTCTGCCCCTTCCGATACCTTGTTTCCCATGATTGAGAAATCGTTCTCCGCAAGCGTCAGAACCGTGCCGTTTGCGAGGGTGATTGTCGCGCTACACCTGTAATCCGACCGGTCTTTCATTGCCTCCTTGAAGGCGTCAGATACCGATATCATATAGGATTCACCCCCGTCATCTGTATCGACAGGCTTTCATACACTTCCCCTCCCTCGATAAGCCGACCTATCGAAAGATTCCCGCGCCCGACGTAAAATTTTCCATCTCTCCATGCACCATAGTAAGGCGAGAAATAGTGAAGCGTGAAAGAGCTTCCCTTTGCCACCTGCTGAAGGATGGTTTTCATCTCGTCAAGCGTGAGGTTGCTTGCGGCATAGCTCAGGGCTTCGACCGTGAAAAGCCTTGAAGCCTTGAGCTTGCCGTTCTGCGCTCTCTTTGCGCTTTCGTCATAGGTGGTCTCGAAGTCGTACCCAAGCCCCTCGTCGGGCTGTCTTATGGTAATTCCGTTTATCTTGATTTTGTCCTGTGCCATATATCCTCCTTATGCAAGCAGGAAGGGATTCTTCCCGGTCTGCATCTGCGCGTTGCGCCCCTCTTCAAGCAGGAGCTGGAAAAGCGTTTTCCCATTTGCCGTCGCGGTGATGTTGTAAGTGTTCCCGCCGCCGGAGCCGGAGCCGAGGACTTCCCGCAGTGCCTGTTTTATGGTCTCAAGCGGTGCTTCGACGTTCGTCCCGTGCTTCTGATCGCCGAGAACCGCCGTAAACGGCGCATTCGGAGGGATCACCGCGCCGGATGCAAGATATGGAACGGTAAAAGACTTTAGTTTGCGTATTGCCGCTTTTTTCTTGTAATAATCCTCTCCGGGCTTCATGCTGTCCTCAAGCTGTCCGATCAAGAACTCCGTATAATCTGCGACGTGCGTATTGGTTTGGTTAACAGAACTTATTATTCCGTTTCCAAGCGCATCTCCGATTGCTTCCCCTGCCGCTTTTGCAGCCTTTTGATTTGCTCTTTCAAGAGCCTGTTTTCCGAAGGTTGCTACAAGCTGAGATATAAGATTCTTGCTGTTTTTTCGTATATCATCAATAATTGTTTCGCCGGCTTTAATTATTGATAGCTTGCCATTGCGCAGTTCTAACTCAAAACCCTCCGCGTATGATCTCCCCGCTTCTTGCCCTCCCGCTTTTGCATTCTCAACCGTTCTTTTTACGATATCCTGAATTGCAGTAGAAGTACCAATAGCGTTTTCAGCCGCGCGCTTGTTAACCTCTTCTTGCCCTTGATTAAAGTTTTCGAAATCGTTTGTTGCTCTTATCAAGGCTTTATGATACATATCATAAGTGATAAGTCCGCGGGAATAAGCTTTTTCTATTACAGCATATATACTCCAAACCTCTCCTGAATCTATGATTTCAGCGTTAATCATAGCAATGTCTCTGTCAGTTAGAAGAAGCAAACTTCTGATCTTTTCAAGTGCTTTTTCGTTTACCTTAAGCGTCTTGGTGATTTTCTTCGATCTTGCCGCTTCTTCCGCTTCCTTGAAACGATCATATAAAGTTTCAAGCCCGCCAGAAGTCAAAAAAGCATCGGTATAGTCCGCGAACGATGGAACATACCCCCAATAGTCCTTGAACTCTTTTAGGCTTATGTCACTGGATATTTTTTTCATTATGTACTGGAATCTCTCCCAGTCGCTTAACTTGCCTTGAATAGTATCGTCCATTGATGGCAAATCTAATTCTCCGCCTGACAACGATCGCCCCAAGCCGCTAATCGCCTCCGAAATGCCATTTATTAAATTATAAACAACTCCACTTAAGCCGACAAGAACACCTCCCCAATCTATCCCCTTTATCGTATCTCCAATTTTTGTCCCAATATCATCCCACGGAATATTATCCAGCCATGTGGCTGTTTTTGACATAACATTTATAAATCCGTCGGATATTTTTGCACCAAAGCTCTTCCAATCTATGTCTCCAAGGGAAGAATCGAGTTTCTTCGTAACAAACATATCCTCCGCTTTTGTGCCAGAGCCTGAACCACCGCTTCCTCCGAAGCTTCCGGAATCCCATGTTTTTATCTCATCAAGTCCGGAAAGGTTCTTTTTCGCCTCCTTTGCGGCGGCTGAAGTGTCTTTGAGACTTTGGGCATAATCCTTCCATACATCCTTTGCCTGAATATACGTTTTCTGCCCGGTAAGCTGTGCGAAAAAGATTGCAAGCTGAGTTATTGCCTGATTAAGCCAATCCACAACTTTAATAATGTACGGCGCAAGTGCATTTATCAAAGGAGCGATAGCTGCAGTGAGGTTGTTTTTCAGCTTCGCAAATGCTGACTGTATGCCGGAAATGCTTGTGTTCGTTTTCTTGTCAAACTGGACGATGTTTTTTATACCGTCCTTGATGGCAGACCTTAATTTATTAAAGAGTGAATAGACCGTTGCGATGCCCAAGCCGTATTTAATAAACTTTTTCAGCGGGTTTCCGGAGCCTTTAATCCCTGCGAAAAACTTTTTCACCGCCCCCGCCGCATTGTTCATGGTGTTTTTTACTCTCTCATAAACGCCGGAAAAACCGCCGCCGCTTCCCGCCGCGCGTTCGGTTTCATTAGCCATTTCTCCTATGGATTCTGCCGCCTGTTCCGCTTCTCCCGATACCTGAGATACTATACCGAGCGATTCTTCAAGAGCCGCTGTGGATTCTCGGACGTTTTGAGGAATTGCCCCTATGGTAGCAAATACGGCTTTTATGCGATCGAAAGCCTGAGCGAAAATATTACCCTTTGCGGCTGCCTGTTCGACTTCTGAAGACATTTCCGAGGTTGTCGTTGCCGCCTGAGCGGTGTTGTCAGCCGTTTCAGCCGTCGCTATTGCCGCCTCTTGCTCCGAGCTTGTGTACTCGCCCAGTTTCTCCCGCAGTGAAGCATAAATTACTTCCAGTTTCCCGCCCATCTGTCCGAGCTTGTCCTGTGCTTCGGTCAGCTGAGAGGTGAGACCTGAGATGTCCGCGCCGGTGTATGCTTCGCCGGACCGCAACAGCCGATCTTTTTCGGCTTTTGCCTCGGCTATTTTCTCCCGAAGCATCTCGATATCATACTCCATGCGCTCATATGCCGTGCTTCTGGTGCTTCCTCCGGTCTCCATGAAGCGGATTTCTCTTTCGATTGCCGCGTCAAGCTTCTTCTGGTAGTCGTCTATCTGCTTGTTTATGTCAGTAAAAGCCTGAGATTCAACCTTTTCGCTCTGCGCCTCCTCTATCTTCGCCTTGAGCGATTCAACCCGCGCTTCCTGCTCCCTGTATGCGGCATTCTGCTTCTCGAAAGCCTGTACGGACTTCTCGATGGATATCTGTATTTTTTCGCTTACGCCCTCAAGGTTGTGCGCCGCCTTGCGGAAAGCGGCTTCCATGTCCTTGGAGCCTTTTTTGAAGCCGTCGGTTTCGATGGCTGTGTTTATTACTATTGTTCCGTCGGCGTGCCTTGCCATATGTCCTCCTATCCGAGCAGAGCCTTAAGCCGCTCCTGCTCCTGCAATTCCTCTTCCGAGTACCTTTTTTCAAAATCAACGAGCTTTTTGTTTTCCCGGTAAAACGTCCGCTCATACTTTTCGAGCTTTTCTCCCTTTGCCTTCTTGTTCCGGATGCTTATCACGCTTGAGAAAAGCCCCTCGCCTATCTCCATATATGCTCCGAGGAAAGTCCACCAGTGCAGATACGATGCTACACGACATTCTGTGCCGAGAACTTTGTTTACGGCAGGGATGAGTATAGGCGCGTCCTGCTCCCAGTCCATGAGCCGGGGTTTGGGGCTGTCGTCTGATGTGCTTCCTGCGTCGATGAACTCCACCGCTTTCTGAAAGGCTTCTTCGTACTTTTCCTGCGGGATTTTGTCGAAGTCCTCATACAGTATCTTCAGGCACACAATAGCCTTTTCGTCATCCTCAAGGTCGGGGTCGTTGAAGGCTTTCAGCACGTCGAGCACCGCGCGAAAGTCGCTTCTAATGGCAAAGCCCACACCCCCGATTTCAAGGGATGTGGGCAGTTCCCAGACATTCACTTTGCGTATTTTTCCGTATATTTCTTTATCTTTTTGAGCTTCTTATCGACGCGCTTTTTGGTTATCTGCTCGATGATACCGCCAAGCCCCTCGATTATACCCTCAAAGAAGAAGTCGCCGTCGGAGTTAAGAGAGAGAGCGCTTACCTTCCCGAAAATCCCCTCGTGCGCGTTTTCGCCGAGAAGATAGTCGAACTGCTCCCCGATCTTCCGGTTAAGCTCTGATGCCCGGTCAAGCGGGTCTGCGTCCTCTGAATCTCCATAGCCGTTGAAAAAGTCTATCACCGCCCGGAAGCGGTCAACGATGCCGACGTCTGACGGATTCAGCCCGAATTCTCCTATCTTTGCTCCGGTTTCGTCTTTCAGGTCGATCATGATTTTTCCGGTATCGACCTCAAGTGTAAGTCTTCTCTCGTCCATGTGTTATCTCCTTAAAGCGATGAATCGGCAGTAAAGGCTTTGGTCGCCAGTGCGAACTTTCCCTTTACTCTCTCGCCGGTATAGTATACGGTGAACGGGATCTGATATCCCGAAGTGTCCCCGCCGTAAGAGGTCGGCACGACATAGCAGTCCTGCTGCCATGCAGTGAAAGAGCCGCTTGTGGTGGAATCCTCGTCCCAGAGATGCACCTCAAGAGCCTTGGTCTTGCATCCGTCTCCGGTCGTGCGGTTGTCGATGATGTCCTGAAGCTTGAGGAAAAGCGCGTCGCCGACCTCCGCATAATACGGATCTGCATCTGCGGAAACCTCGTATCCGTTGTGCTTGAAGGTCGATTCGCCGAGGATGTTTTTGCTGGTCTCGGTGTCGGGATTCAGCTCGATGCTGTACTCCTCAAGGTCTTTGCCGAGCCTTTCCCAGCTTGCTGTGCTTCCGAAAGAAGTATCAATGTAATGCGCCATGTACTTTCTTTCGATTTTTCCGGTTATAGCCATATTATCCTACCTTTCAAATTCATTTTTGTACTGAGCGGATATGTATATCACCCAGTTTTCGCTTTTGTTTTCGTTGACGCTGTCGAGATATGCCGCTGTCTGCCGCTGTACCTGCGTAATCACGCGGTTTCCGGTCAGGGCGGGATATCCGTCGAGCTTGTACTCCGTGTCGTCTACCGTGATTGTCTGCCGTTCAAGCCACCGTCCGAGGTTGTCAAGCCACTCCTTGATCCTCGCCCGACGGTCTTCGGTCAGATTTGCCGCACGGTATATGACGTGCAGAGGGTATACACACGTCTGCGTTACGTGTCCGGTGATGCTTTCCCGCTCTGTTGCTATAACCGCGCTCGATATAGGATACATCGCCTTCCCGCTCGTTTCGGGGAGCGTCGCAAATGCGATCTCATCCCCTATTGCAAGCCCCGGATATTTGTTCAGCAGTATGCGCATTGCGGCGGTCACTTCTTCGTAACCGTCAAGATCGTATTTTAACTCTTGGTCTGCCATCAGTCACCTCCGCCGGCTGTTTTTTTTGCTTTTCTTATCCAGTCAGCCGCATAATGCTTTTTGGCTTCTTCAAACCACATCGGCACGGCTTTCGGATTGGAAAACGTCAGTTCAACCTCCGGCACTTTTACAACCTTTTTCGCGCCTTTACGCGCCCACGGGCTTTCCGTCACCGGGTCGATCATCAGCTTGCCGTAGTACAGGAATCGCCCGTAAGGAGCATGAGCCGCGACAACCTCGCCGGAACCGGCAAGTGCCGCGCTTTCCTGTCGCGTCAGATTGATAAACGTCCCGGTTACAAGCGGCATGAAGTTTGCCATTCCGCTCATCACGTTGTTGTCAAGCTCAAACTGCGCACGCTTGAACTGGTCGTAAAAGCGTTTGTAGTCAACCTTGATTCTGAGGTCGCCGTCGATCATCGTGAAGTTTCCGGTGTACTTCAGCGCCTCAATCTTCTTGGACTTCGCCATAGCTACCTCCCAAGTATCTCAAAGTGCGGTATCACCGTATACAGAGCCGCAGAGCTGACGGTAAAGACGTAATCGTGCTTTTTGAGCATATAGTTGTAAAAGCCGTCGTACTTGTCGAAATCCGCGTCGGAAACCGGGGCGGTGTCATACTTTCCCCACACGAAGAAGTCGCTGTCTTCGCCTTCGCTTGTGAAGGTGATGGTCTTCGGCAGAAGGTCGTTTGTCTGCCTGTCCCACTCTTTGGGCGAGAGCCACTTTTTCCCCGCGACGTATATGCCGCCGTCGGTCTTTGTGTACTTTATATGCAGCACCGCTTTATCCTGAGATTCCGCGCCATATTTCGCAAGTATCGCCGCCTTGTCGATGTTGAGATCAACCCCGGCGATGACTGTGGGATACCATGTATCGCCGAGGGAAGATTCATACCGATTGAAAACGGTGACGGTATCAGAGTACATAAGGATATGCCCCTCCGTACAGCAGATTCACGCCATTTGCGTCTTTTACTCCGGACAGGTATTTCCTTACCGTAGCAAAATAAAGCTTCCTGCGCTCATCCTCGCTTGCCACAGCGGCATCTATCGCAGACTGCCCGGATGATACCGAGTAGCTGATCGATTCCGAACCGGATGATACCGACGAAACGACAGCCCCGGTGACGGTGCCGTCCTCGCGCTGTACAAGCCCCCGGACGGATGCCGCGCGTTTTTCTGCGGCATCTATCTCGGACATATCATGTATAAGAGCACAGGCACAGCGGATCACAGCCTCGGCATCGTCAGCGTCCGTCGGGTGCGCGATTTTAAGTTTTTTCACCCCGTCCACGCCGGTTGTGCAGTAGTCCATATACCGCGATGCATCATACGAGAATCGGTTGAAATCTATCTCGGATATGCTTCCTTCACCGTATATCGACGTATACCGGCTGTAATCCGCGTATGCCATACGCCCTCCTCCTTACTTTACTGCGATGGTTGCGTTGCCGGACTTGAGCGCCTTATAGGTGCTGTCAGCCTCAACAACGGTGATCTTGTGTCCCGACGTTGCCGCGATGTCAGACTTGCCGTCCCATGTCGTCCAGTTGCGGACGTTCTGGAGGTAAGTCACGGTCGGAGCGGTTGTGGAATCGGTCTTGTACTTGTACACGCCGCCGACCTTAGCGGGAGTGACGGTCAGCTTGGTTGTGCCGGTCGTGCTTCCTGCCGCAGATGCGACAGTCAGAGTGCCGAGAGAACCGTTGCCGTCGGACAGCGTAACGACCGCAATTGCGTCGATGTACTCTGCAAAGAGGGTAAGTCCCATGATTGCGAAAGCCTCGGACACAGCGGTGTTGTAGTTGCCCTGCGTGTGGAAACCGATGAGGTTCGTCTGTCCCTGAGTAGTATACTCAAGTCCGGCGCGACCGAAATCGGAATCGCCGGGATCGACGTAGTAAAGCACGATGTTTTCGACCGGCGTTGCGATCACGCGACCTCTTTCGATCTCGTTTTCGCCGAGAAGGAAGATGGTGTTGAAGCCCATGAAGTCCTTGATGTACTGGAATCCGAACTGGGTCTGAATCGTGACGTTTGCGTTGCCGAGGTATTCGTATACGTCAAGGACGTTGACGAAGCCGACGGTGCCGGTCATGGTGCGGTGAATGGTCTTGAACTTGTTTTCGACAAGTCCCTTTGCCATTGCGAGAGCCATCTGGAAGGTGGTCTCGGTGTCGGTCAGCTCACCGGTGTTGAGGTAAGCATAGAAGCGGGATGTAACCTCGCTCTGAAGCTGGAACAGGAACTCGTCGTCGGTCATCGCGACTGCGTTGTCGTATCCGTGATCCTTGATTGCTTCTATCGAGACTGCCTTTGCGTACTTCTCGATAGTCATCTCGGCGTAGTTCTTTTCCTTGACAACGAAGTTGCTGTAAGGGATCTCCTCGCCTTCGCCTACCGCGCCGCTCTTGAGCGTGCCTTCTGCGTACTTGCTCTTGAGTACCGCGCCGGGCTGTTTCTTGATGGGACGCATGATGCCGAGGATTTCGGTGAGATGCTCCCAGTTACGGGTGAACCGCGTGACGAAGTCTATCTCTCTCGCGGTTACGCTGATATTTGCGGATTTAATAAGTCCGTCTTTAGCTGCCATAGTTATTCATCCTTTCTGAACAAATCCATGTTCTGTGCGATGGCGGTCTGCCGCTCTGTCGCGTCTTTGATTTTGTAAATATCCTCGATGCTGGAGTACTTCTTTACGCCGTCGTTCTTCCCGAAGGATGAAGTAAAGCGCGCTGAAGGTTTGCTGTCCTCGGCAAAAGCGTCCTTGTCCTCCTCCCTGAGTTTGGATATCAGGGAATCAAAGCCACGGAGCTTGCCGTCCTTGTTAAGCTCGATTCTCTCCTCTTTAAGCCGGGATTTCACCCCCCGCTTGGCTGTCTCAGAGGTAAATTTTATGCCGTCCAGCGCGGCATTCAGCGCGTCGTCAAGGTCTCTTTCGGCGAGCTTGTCCTTAAAATCCTTTTCCGCTTTCTCGGCTTTGTCCTTATATTCGGCAAGCTGAGTGCGCATGGTGGACAGGTCAACGCCTTCAAAGCCCTTGAGCGTGTTCTTCGCGCTTTCGAGCTGCGACTTGTAATCGTCGCGTTCCTGCTCAAGTCTCCCGGTCTTCTTCTCCATCTCGGCGACTGTCTTGTAATTTTCCGCGACCTTCTTGGTGAGATCGGGCAGTTTGTCCTCCGGAACTTCGATGCCGATTTCCTTGAGTATTTCTGTGATGTTCTGCATATTATCCTCCTGCGTGATTTGTTTTTCGCGCCGCCCGCGAATCGGATGATAAGCCGTGTAAACCCCGGCAAGGTAATTTTATGTCACCGACTGTATGTCAGCTTCATATCTGCGATATCGACAAGGGACTGATTCTTGCACTTCGGGCAGAACAGCGGGAAATCGCTGACCTTGGTGCGCCGATTGACCATCACGCGGGTTTTTCCTCCGCATATCGGGCATAGCACCCACTCGTTTTCGGTCGGATTAATAAGCCTCACCCCCTATCATAACCATTGTAAAGCCAAAAACAAAAAAAGTCCAATACGCATTTAAGGGGGAGAGCGTTTCCGTTCTCCCCCCGCCTGTCAGCTAAGGCTGTTCAGCTTGCTGAGATACCGCTGTATCGTCTCGCGCTCTTCCGCGCAGTCAGCGTCCCGGAGCATTTCCTCCATTCTGCTGGCGAAACTGTCCATATAGTCATCGAGGGTGTTCATCAGCCGCTGTTTGCAGTTTCCGTCCCCTGCGTTGTGTCTGTATGTCCGCTTACTGTCGATATATCGGTCATAAGCATCCGAGCCGTCCCGATAGCTGTATCCGTCGCTCCGGCTGTATCTGCCGTGACTGTCACGCTTCCGGTTTCTCTCGCTGTATCCGTCGGTCTCATAGTAATCCTTTTTGGCTTCCCAGTAATCGACGTTTTTCAGGTCTTTGTACATATCTATGAGCTTGTACGCATGATCGAGGTTGCCGATGTTCAGCCCCTTTTCGGCTATCTTATCAAGCTCCTCTTTTATGCGTTCGCCCATGCGGTACATCTCGTCCATGCTCTCACCCCCTAAGCCACGCGCTCAACAATGATGTTGGCGTTCTGGATTTCGATCGCCTGTCCGCTTGTGTTCTCCACCGCAATAGTGTAGCAGCACCCGCGAGGAACCGTGACAAACAGTGATCCGAAGACATTCTGATACTCACCCACCGCCGCCGGGGTGGATATCATCGAGCTTGCGGGTATCGGCTCTCCACCGATGGCAAGCGCAATCGATATCGCACCCACTGTGCCGCCCGTCGGGATTGCGATGTTGCCTCCGAAGGACACCTTGTATCTTGCGCTCTGAGCGCAGGAATTCACGATGCCGCGCAGAGTTATAACTCCCGCGCCTTCGCGGTGTACGACATATCCCTTGGTACAGGGAACAGGCGTTTCGGTGAAAAGGACGTTGCCGCCCGCCGCCACTGTCTGAACGGCGTTTGAAGTATATTCAGGCATCTTTCACACCTCCTACCGTGATTCCGTGTGGCTCACTCAACCGCCGCAGGTACCGAAGGTACTTCCGCAGCAGTTGGGATTCTGGACGATATAGGACGGTGTCGGGATGGGCTGAAGCCTGTTCACGATATCGCTTCCGACCTGCGTGATAAACTGGTTCTGAGCGGTCTGAGACTGTGCAAAACGCAGTGCGTTGTTATCCGCGAGAAGGTCAGCGTTGCGCGACTTGAGCGCGTCTATCTCCTGCTGACACATCTTGTCGAGGATCGCCCTTGTTCCGGCGTTGGTGCTGTCGATGATATCCCTTGCGACGTTCTGTATGTTGTTGTTCGTCGCACAGCTCTGTGTCGCCATGTCATAGCGCACCTGTGCTATGGCTTCGCGGTTCTGGCAGCAGCAGTCCGCAAGCTGGCTTGAAAGGCTGTTGAATCCTTTTTCCACCCCGCAGAAGCCCTGCATCATGCCGTTGTTCAGCGCATAGGTGCTGTCACACAGCCCCTGCTGTATGCCCCTTATGCCGTTTTCAAGCCCGTTGAGCGCAAAGCCCTCGTTGATGTCTGCGCGTGTGGCATATCCCTGAAAACCGGCTCCGTTTGTGCCGTTGTTGCCCCATCCGTTGTTCCATCCACCGAACATCGCGAACAGGAACAGGATGATGATCCACCATGCACCGTCACCGCCGAAAACTCCGTCGCGGTTGTTTCCGCTCACTGCCGCGTAATCGGCAGGAGACATTCCGTAATTCTCCATGATTTTACCTCCATGTGTATTTTAATATATTGCAATCCGTGCGCACGGTTGTTGCCATGAAAAAGAGCAGACACAATAAAGTATCTGCTCTGCGTTATACGTCCGGCTTATTTTATTTCAGCATTCCTTGAAACTGCCGCGCCATCTGCTGAAGCTGGTCAAGCTGCTGTTGTGATATCCTGCCCGATTGTACCAGTCTCATAACCTCGGCTTTCGGGTCGCCCTGAAAGCCCTGCCTGAACTGCTGGAATTTTTGTATCAGCGCGTTCTGCTGATTTCCTCCTCCGAGCATTCCGAAAAGCGGATTCATATCTCTGCCTCCTTTGCTTCGAGCTTGTTCACCTTCTCGGTCAGCTCGTTTATCTTTGCGCCGAGAGCGTCATATTCTTCCCGCGTTATAGTCGGGACGCTTGCGGGCGTCTGTGCCTCGTTTACGCGGCGGTATTCGTACACCTGAAGCGGATGAGGCATTCCGTTTGCGTCCGTAGACTTGATATAAAAACGCTGTGTTTCGCTGTCCATGAGCATCACGGTGTTTCCTGCCGCTACAAGGTAAGACTTCGCCCCGGCTTCGCCCTGCACCCACTGTATGCCGTTCTGCGGCTGTTGGGGCTGCTGTGCCTGCATCTGCGGATATACCTGTTGACCGTATATCGGCATCTGATACCCGTTCTGATAATTTCCGTATGCCATAATCGCACCTCCGTATATAAAAACAGCGCCAGAACGATAGAAGGCTCTACGGCTCTGACGCTTTATTTACTTTTGCCAGCAGTACAGGGGAATCTCGTTCCCGCTGTCCCACGAATCATAATACTTTCCGTCTATCACGCAGACCACGTGACCGCTTATCGCGAGGATGTACGTCCCGGTCGGATTGTCCCGGCAGAAATCGTCCACCGTGTACACGTCCTGCCCGTGATCGTCAACGAGCCTCCGGGAGTACCCGTGTTTCCGCAGATACGCGCCCCACACATGATCGGCTGACGGCAGATCTGCAAGCTCAAACCCGCAGGCAGACACCCCGGCGTATGTTGTCTCCCAATCCTGCCCGGTTGCCTTGGATATCGCCCGGATGACGCAGTCTCCGACGCGGTTTCCCCTTGGGTTGGGGTTGTACTGTATGAAGTTCATCGCCCCACCTCCGTTGTAATAATTATACCATACAGGGAGCGAAAGTCAATAGATAAAGCCCGATGTGTATTCACCGGGCTTTTTGTGGCTGTTTTACAGGGGGTTTCGGGCGGTTGTATACGCGCGGTCAGTCCTGTTCCCGGAACCTGATGGTAACAATCCCGGTTGTTGATTCGGCGATTTTCCGCATGGCGGGGTTATTGCTCAGGTAATCGATTCCCTTAAGTGTTATCCTCATTCTGCTGACATTCGCCTTTGTTTCGCCTATGCTGTTGACGGTTATCCTGACACCCTTGATATATCCTTCGTCGCAAAGCATCTCAATGCATCGCGCCCAGCGTTCAGGGGTGATACCGAAGGCGTCATGATCGATTTGCGCAGTATCGAAAGCGGTCAAATCCATCGCTCGCTCAAGCGCAAGAAGGATTTTGTACACGATTTCAAGGGTTTTCATCATACCAGCTCTTTTTTGTTTCTATGCATTCCTTCAGCGTTTTGACATAATGAGCGATACTATCAAACTCGTCATGATTGAATCCGGGCGGGATTTCTTTGAATACTTTTTTGTATTCATCCATAAGACCGCGTATTTCCTTGCCTTTCAGCATTGCAATTTCTTTCGGGCATAAGTACATTATCATACATCCTTTCTGATTTCGTTATATGCTTCGTAGACTTCGGGGAAAATCTCGTTAATGAGATCAATGTGTTTCTTCTGATCAAAGACACCCATTGAAAACAGATTGGCAAATATCTCTTTTTCTTTGGTTCCGTGTTTTGACCAGTATTTTGCCGAGTGATATGCTATTGTTTCAACTTCTCCGTTTGAAAGTGCAGAGATGATATCCGAAACAAAACCATCGCCGTCTTTGCTTGCGCTGTATTCGCTCAATTTCTCCGCATTCCGCATAGCGACCGAATATGCATCATCAATCGCCTTGCTGAACTTCGCATTTTTCTCTGAATGGTAATCCAGAGCGTCAATGCGGTGAGAAAGCTCATGTGTGACCGCTTGAGGATAGCTGTAATCATCGAAATTATCATACCGAGGATTATACACTACCCTGTCGCTCTTGGTATCATACCGGAAAGCGGAGCTGATTTCCGTGCTCTCTTCAAATTCCGTCGTTTTATAAGCTGTCTCTATGCTCATTTTATACTCTTCCGGAACTTTTGTCAAGAGCTTTTCGTAATCTGCATTCGCTTTATCTATATCGAACCGCCCCGATGCGTCCCTGTACTCCGACATCGGCTTTTCGATGTTATAGATATCTGCACCGACGGTCACCTCAACCGTGCTCGTGTCCGGCTTCTCTCTCGGCTCTGTGCTCCGGCTGTTCTTGTACCTTGCCGCAGCTCCCCGCGCCTCTGCCGCCTGTTGCCTGTCCCATTTGGCTATTGTCAGCCGTTCCTGCCGTGTTTTCAGCCCGTTCTGTTCGCAGAAGCCCTTGTATTCCTTGTTCTGCCGCTCCAGCTTCGCGGCTTTCTTCTTGTAATCCTCGTCGAGAGCCGCCTTGTGGTCGGGGTGTTCGGCGTAATCGCGACCTTCCTTTATCGCCATGACCTGGCGCTTGGTGTGCCGGATGCGGTTTTCAAGCTGTCTCTGCTTTTGGGAGAGATCGTATGCCTTTTTGTTCTCCTCGCTGTCGTAATCCGAGAATGGATTTGTCTCCCCGTCGCCCGGACCGTAAGAGTGCCGGCAGTTTGCGCCGTTGATTCCCTGTACATCGCCCTGTCCGCATACGCTGAAGGGCGGGAAACGCTCGTCCTTGCCGCTTTTGGAGTAAAATTTGCCCTGCCACCAGAAGTGATTTGTGTAATCGTTCTTCTCGGTATACCTCGCGCCGAGATGGGCAGACACAAGAAGTATATCCCAGTCCATTTCTTCCATGCGGGCGTTGGTGATCTCCGCGCATGACTGAGAGATTCCGGTTCGAATGTTGCGAAGTGTAGCGGTTTCAATCGTGTCCCGCCGGGTGATGTTGCCGTCCTTGTCCCGGTATGCCACCACAACGCCCTCGTCGGCTATGCGGTTTATCGCTTCACGGAATGCCTGAGTATACGATATCGCGCCCGACTGCACGCTGTAATACGCGCGGTCGCACTCAACGATAAACCGGCGGTATGCCTCCCCCGCTGTTGTGCGGGAAAAGTTACGCCACTCTCCGAGCGTCGCTTCGTATGCCCTCTGCATCATGCGGATGTACTGCGGCGACTGTGTGAGCGGCTTTGTTGCAAGCCCTGCCGCCTCGTATACCCGGCTGTCGTAAGCGTAAGAGCGTATGCCGGCATCCTCAAAGGCGGCGCGGATTTCTGCCCTCTGGAGCTTGGTCTTTGCCGCTATCTCCTTTTCGATGTCCTTCATGAGGAAGCCTGCCTGCTTCAGCGTTTCGAGCTGATATTTGTCAATCGGGGTGAGTATGTAATCGTCTCCCCGCTCAAGACGTGCCACGATGCGCTGTATGAGCCTTTTAACGATATCTTGGTGTAACCGCTCCGCTATTTCCTCCGCGCCCTCAGAGACGCGCAGAAGGTACTCAGGAGACAGCATTTATTCCTCGCCTCCGAACATCGGGTCTGCCGGGGTTGCCTCCTCTATGAGAGCCTTTGCCTCTTCCTCGCTCAGTCCCTCAAACTTCACAAGATAATACCAGAACGGAACCTTGTTCGACTGTGCATAGCTGTACCACCTCGCGCGATCCTCCTCCCGGTTGTATGTGATGTCCCCGAAGTCATACGTCGCCTTGTATGTACCCGCCGGGGCGAGATTGTATGCATCGGCGAACTTGTCGAGCGCGTATATCACACCGTCAAGGCAAGCCTGAAGCTTATCCCTCATATCCTTGATGAGCTGTATCGTGCGGCGGTCATCCGATTCGACCTGCGTCGCCGTGACCATGCCGGACTTCTCGTTGAAAACGAAGTACCCATTGGAGAAGCCGCACTTGTACCCGATCTGCGAAAGAAGGAAGTCCATGCCGCTCTTGCGCATCTCGGTATTGAGGGACGGGTTGATCTCGTGATATATCTCGCTGTTGCCGTCGCCTTCGACAGTCTTTATATAGTCCGGAAGCCCCATGTCACGGGAAAGCGCATCGGCGTTCTTCTGGCTGAGACGTGCGCCGGGTGTGCTGAGAAGGCGGTCGCTGTCGAGGAGCACAAGCCGCTTGCTGTCGAGGATTTCCTTCGCGTTGCGGCTGTATGCTATATCAAAGTCCCGGAGTTCCTCCGTTGCCTCTGCGAACACCGGCAGACCCAACGGAGAGCCGATATCGACGTTGTTTGCGCTCGGTGTGCGGAAAACTCCGAACAGGGGCTTATCGACATTGACGGCGACTATATCCTCCTGCAAGCCGCTCCACGGGGTCTCGGCTATCGGTACGGCGCGTCCGTTGTCGTTTTCGCTCTCTCCCCTGAAGCACCGGTTGGATATCTCATACCTGCGGTTGTCCCCCGTGCCGGTGAAGCGGTGATACTCAAGCCGGGTGTACCACTTTTTCTCATACTTCTGCCGATCGATGAACACAATCCCGGTAATAGCCCCGTTTGCCATGTCAACAATCTTGTATCTGTCCGGCATGACGAAATCTATCCCCTCGCCGTTGGGCTTGAGGATCATATTCCCCGCCGCGCATCCGTACTCCGTCCAGTCCCTGAAGCTTGAGTATGCTGCGTCTATCTGCTCCTGAAGCCACTTTGCGCGTGCGCTCCCGTCTATCTTTATACCGATAGCAAGAGTAGTAAGCCGCGCGACCTCGGAGCATACGCTTTTCGCGACGTTTACGGTCTTGATATGCCCGTCGGGGTCTACCCAGTCAGGCATACCGCTGTATATATCCATGCACCGCTTGATGTACTTGTCCATCGCGGTGGATGATATAGGCTCCACGTCAAACTCGTCTTTGATTCGGCTGTCGATTAAAAGCATTCTGTTAAACCATCCTTTTATCCATGAAATAAGTCCCATATTATGCGTTTATCCCCCGCTTGTTGAATAGACTTTCGTATGCGTATCTGAGCGCGGAAATCGCATGGTCGTTGCCGTCCGGATATCCGCTTATGACATTTCCTTCTTTGTCCCGCTCATACTCATACTTTGTGATCTCGTTGTATGCGTTCGGTGTGCGCTTCGGGTCGATAACAATCGTCCGGCATTGCAGCCACTTGAAGCCGTACTCCACCGAACCCGCGCCCTTTATCGCTCCGCGCGCTTTAAGCCCCATGTCCCGGTAATCGTTGACCGACTTCGGCTCTGCGCTGTCGCACGTGATGGCAAAATCGCTGTAACCTTTGTCGATGATCCACTTCCCGGTTTCTGCATTGCTCTGCTTGTTCACATACAGTTCGTCCATGAGATATATCTTCTCACGCGCGGCATCGTAGTGCGTCCGGAGAAAAGCAAACTGATCAGGATACCATCCGAAGTCCACGCCCTGATATATCCTGTCCATGCGGGATATCTCCTCGTCGGTAATCTCGCGCACCTCAACAAGATCGAAAACATTTCCTCCGCTCCCGTTGGGAATGCCGAGATACTCATGCTCATAAGCTGACGGGTTTATCTCCTTCAGGTGCTCCGCTTCATCGATAAATGGCTGTCCGAGCCACTCAACCGGAACGTCCTGATATGTGGACTTATGCACGATCCGGTTGTCCTTCGGCTCAAGTATGTACTGATTCGCCCAGTTTACCTTTGACTTCGGTGGGTTGAAGCTCTTGAAAATCCACGCGTGCTCACCGCCTCGGATTACCGACTGCGTAATATTTCGTATCTCTTCCGGACCGCAGAACTGATCCAATTCCTCGAACCACAAGATACCGAGATATCCGAACTCCGGAGAGATAGACTTTATCTTTTCCGGCTCATCGGCACCACGGAAGTATATCTTCTGCCCGGTTGCCTTCAGCGTTATCTCAAGCGGGCTTTTGTGTACCGTGAACTCTGCCGTCAGTCCCTGCTTTTCAATCGCCCATTTTATCTTACTGTACACGGAATCCTTTAAAGTGTTTCCGACCTTTCGGCACACTACACAGTGTATATCCCGATAGTTTTTCATGATTTCGACCACAATCTGCGCGATGGTGGACGACTTTGTTGAGCCTCTGCCGCCGGAAAAGACATACTCAAGATATTTCTGATCCCGCACTGCCCGGAGCGTACTGTGAAAAGCGTCCGGGACTTCGTACAAGTCCATATGGTATACGCGATTGATGAGCGACTGCCGCTTTTCCTCTGCCTTGGCTTCTTTTTCTTCCTGCTTTTCGATAAGTGCCGCGACCGTACTGAAAGCCCTGCTGTCGCCCTTCATTGCCGCCTGTATCTGCCCCGCTATCATAGCCGAGGCAACGGTCACATCGTCGCTCACAAGCCCGCCAAACTGCTTCTTGATCGCATCTTTGCCCTTGCCGTCGAGCTGTGAGTAAATCATGGCAGAGGCAAGCTGCGATATTGCTTTTTTCTCCCGGCGTGCCTTGCCGGAGTTCCTGCCGCCGCGTGCGTTGATTTCCCTTACTTCTTCCTTACTCCTTCCGGATTCAGGAAAAGGTATCAGGTTGTCGTGTCCGTCTGCCATGTGTTCTCCTCACCCTCTTACGTGTAATTTCTATATGTCTGCTCGTACTTTGACGGTAGCCACTTGTCCTGCTTATAGCTATAATAATATCCCCTCATGCTTACAAACGCCTTGTCTTCATATGACCAGACCAATCCCGCCCGATCCATCCTTGCTTCAATCGCTTTTCTAAGCTTGTATGAGTTCTCTTGTATTACCACTTTTTTTGCTTTTGTGAGATCAAGCCCAAAAAGCTCACCATAATCACTGGTTGCCGAATCTCTCACCACTCCGGGCGCGGGCGTCAATCTTCTGCTTACCCATCCTGCCTGCAAAGAATATTCGTATCCCGTATGGTGCCCCGAACTCGTCTCATAATCATACTCTTTTTCGCTTACCGGTTTAGCCGGGTGAAAATATAGCGTCCCTTTACCATCGCTAACCGCTTCCCACACCTCCGTCCCGTCTATATCTTCATCATATAAACCATAATAGGTCGCCCTCGAAATGAATTTCGTTTTTTTCGTTGCCGTAATAACCCCGTCCGCTGACGGTCTCACTGCACCCTTTCCGCCTCTGCTTCCTTTTGGCATAGTCCTTACCTCTTCGCCGGTGTATATGAGTACTTATATCCGTATTTTTTCTGGTTCTTCTTTAGCCATGCCGAGACAGCGTCGTTGTAATCCTTCCCGGATATCTTTGCTCTGCTCAATGCTTTCATCAGCCCGGATGCGTTGAAATTGTTTCCCTTCTCAAACGTATATGTCCCGGCATACTTCGCCGTTGCCGCGTCTCTGCCTTTCTTTGAGCTTACCGCAACGATTCCGCGCTCCCGTGACTGTGTGACGCTGACAATGTCATTCTTCGAAAATGTAGGCCATCCGTCGTGAGGGTGGTTGTGAATGACCATCTCGCCCTTCTTTCCCCATATCCCGACCGACCCCTGCTGACCATGAACGTACTGCGTTGTGAATCCGTGCGTATCGATGGTAATGCCGTGCTCCTTGTTGCTGTCTGCGTGTTTTTCGATGAAAGCGTTCAGCATATCCTGATAATCACGCCTGTCTGCCGCAACCTTGACGTTCATCCGGGCAGGCAAATCCGTTTCGTCCTTACCGTTCCCTCTGCCACCGGCTTGAAGCGTCCACGTCGCGCTGTAAGAATCCCCGGTTCGGCTTCCCTTCGGCATATCCGCGTATACCTTCGGAAGCTCTTTCCATGATTCTATGATGCTCCTGACGGTTTTGCCGTTTAAGACGTAATCCAGAACCGGATTGGTATCTTTCCCCTTGAATTTCTCAATGGTTTCTCCGCTCCGCTCGTCGAAAATCTCAAGCGGCTTTCTGAAAAGAATTATCCCGTCGCCGAGATATACGAAATTTACCTGCTTGAACTCTCTTTTAAAATCGTTGATATTCAATTGCCCCACCTCTTATCCGTAAATTTTTCTATGGTTGTGACTTCGTCGCCCATAAAATCAAACTTCTTGCCGTACACGATGACCTGTGACGGCTTCAGCGTCTGCATCATACCGGAATACTCTGCTTCAGCCGCCTGATATATATCCTTCCGGTCGGTGCGTATCCACATAGAGCTGTACGCGACTATCCCGCCTCTTGGCTCACCGTCGAGATACCACTCAAGGCTTCGTGTGTCGGTCGAGCTTCTGATCGTCGGGATAACCGTTATCCCCTCGCTCTGCCAGAATGCCGCACACCAATGCTTTCTGTAATGGTTGTACATCTGCGTTATAAGCGGCATATCTCCATACGGAGAGAAGTCCGGAGACATGACCGCCGCGAACCTTGAGAGCTTTTCTGCCCACACGCGTGGGGTGTTCCAGACGCGCTCAAACTGATAATCATCCACGAAAAAGTGAACGCCCTTTCCCTCCGGGTTCTTTTCGCTCAGCACATAATTGAAGCCGATCCACTCCTCTATCTCCGGCAGATCATACACCGGGGTGATTTCGGGGATATCGTACTTGCCCACGCCGGGGAACTGCGCATATCCGAGATTGAGGATATCCTCTTTCATGCTCTGCGTTTCGGCTTTGTAGTCCGGCGGCTCCATCTCCTCCGGCACCTCAAGAGTAAAACCGAAATCCGACATATCGATATCAATGATGCCCGCAAGCTCTTCACCGAGAACCGGCAAATCCCACTCGGAACTCTCGCTAACCTTGTTATCCGCTAGACGATATGCCTTTATCTGCTCCTCGGTGAGATTTTCCGCGATAACACACGGCACTTCTTTCATGCCGAGCTTCTTTGCGGCTTTGTATCTTGTATGCCCGCAGATAATCTCGTGATTTACATCAACGACAATGGGCTGCTGCCATCCGAACTCTTCAATCGACCTTGCCACCGCCGCGACAGATTTGTCGTTCTTTCGCGGATTCTTTTCGTATGGGTGTATATCTCCGATTTTAAGTGTTTTGATTTCCATGTGTACCTCCATTGTATAGCAGTATGAGCTTTGCGTCAAATACGCATTTAAGGGGAGCCGTAACAGCTCCCCTGTTTTCATTTCCCTTTTCCGAGCCAAACGATATACTTATCCCGGAAAATCGCGAGAGCCTTTTTTCTGTATGCGTAGAAGTCCGTCTGCGCGTAAGGTATGCGCTCGATCTTGTCGTAAGAATCGCCACGAGAAAGATTTTGATAAAGCAGCTCCGCTATCTGGTCGTTCGATTCTTCGCACGATTGCCGCAGCAGTCCCTGTACCTCCGGCTTTTCCATCCGGCAAAGTGCAAGGAGAAAGTCCCGATTTTCCCTTGTGATTTCATAGTCTTTATATCTCTTGTCCCGTGTCCGCATTTTTACCTCCTGTCAGTCATCTGTCATACCCAGTCCGAAGACAAAGGCTATATGGTCTTTCAGCTCG
>ERZ1026780.719-NODE-719-length-24538-cov-17.958461_pt1 | contig 24538 bp, 18 predicted proteins | sample MGYA00380126_ERZ1026780 | MGnify/ENA primary metagenome ERZ1026780 (study PRJEB33269, sample SAMEA4719762) | human gut metagenome | biome: human-associated habitat; feature: organic feature; material: feces | place: Cameroon | collected 2013-10 ... | reverse complement strand
GATAATTTCCTATTTGCTTTATACTTGACACCATTGATTCACCCTATCTATATATTACCAAATCTTCACTCACAAGTCAATAGCAATTTTTAATACTTATCATTTTTTAAGTAAATATTATATATTTATTCCCATCTTTTTTATACAACAAAAAACGACCTTTCGGCCGTTTTTATATTGAGTTTTAAGTGTCAATTACTCGATAATCTTAGAAACAACACCTGAACCAACTGTTCTTCCGCCTTCACGGATAGCGAAACGAAGTCCTTCTTCGATAGCGATATCAGTGATAAGTGTGATTGTCATGTTAACGTGGTCACCAGGCATAACCATTTCTACGCCCTTTTCAAGTTCGATTGTTCCAGTAACGTCTGTTGTTCTGAAGTAGAATTGAGGTCTGTAACCATTAAAGAATGGAGTATGACGTCCGCCTTCTTCTTTCTTAAGAACGTATACTTGAGCAGTAAACTTTGTGTGTGGGTGAATTGAGCCAGGTTTGCAGATAACTTGTCCTCTTTCAATTTCGTTTCTTTGGATACCACGAAGAAGAAGTCCAACGTTATCACCAGCTCTTGCTTCGTCAAGAAGTTTTCTAAACATTTCAACGCCTGTAATAACAGTTTGTCTCTTAGCACCCATACCAACGATTTCAACAGTGTCGTTCATTTTAACTGTTCCACGTTCTACTCTACCAGTAGCAACTGTTCCACGGCCAGTAATTGTGAATACATCTTCAACAGGCATAAGGAAAGGTTTATCTGTATCTCTTTGAGGAGCTGGGATATAAGTATCAACAGCATCAAGGAGTTCTTGGATGCATTTGCATGCAGGATCATCAATTTTTCCAGCTTGAGCAGCTTCAAGAGCTTTAAGAGCTGATCCTTTAATAACAGGAGTTTTGTCTCCAGGGAATCCGTATTCAGTAAGAAGGTCTCTAACTTCCATTTCAACGAGGTCAAGAAGTTCAGGATCGTCTACTTGATCGGTTTTGTTCATAAATACAACGATGTAAGGAACACCAACTTGTCTAGCAAGGAGGATGTGTTCTCTTGTTTGAGGCATAGGTCCGTCTGTAGCTGCAACTACGAGGATAGCTCCGTCCATTTGAGCAGCACCGGTAATCATGTTTTTAACATAGTCGGCGTGGCCTGGGCAGTCAACGTGAGCATAGTGACGTGTTGCTGTTTGATATTCAACGTGAGAGGTGTTAATTGTAATTCCTCTTGCTTTTTCTTCTGGTGCCTTGTCGATTTGGTCGTATCTCATAGCATCAGCTAAGCCTTTTGCAGCGCAGTATGTTGTGATAGCTGCAGTAAGGGTTGTTTTACCATGGTCTACGTGGCCAATGGTACCAATGTTAACGTGTTCTTTACTTCTGTCAAATTGTTCTTTTGCCATTTTTAAAAATTCTCCTTTTTTGTTTTACTTTGACATTCTAACATATAATAATTTTTTTTCAAAACGTTTTTAACAACATTTTTTAATTTCTTTTTGCTCTTTCGCCAACAATCTTTTCAGAGATTGACTTTGGAACTTCTTGATATTTGAGAGGTTCCATAACATAGTTACCTCTTCCCTGTGTTTGGCTTCTAAGGTCAGTGGCATAACCAAACATTTCTGCAAGTGGAACTTCAGCACTGACAATTTGAATGCCAAGGTTTGATTCTGTTCCTGTAAGCATACCACGACGTGATGTAAGGTTACCCATAACTGTTCCAAGATATTCATCTGGAACTTCAACTGAAACTTTCATGATAGGTTCAAGCAAAACAGGATCTGCTTTTTTAGCACCATCTTGGAAAGCCATTGAACCGGCGATTTTAAACGCCATTTCTGAAGAGTCGACTTCGTGGTAAGACCCATCAACAACAGTAACTTTAAAGTCAACTGTTTCGTATCCGGCGATCACACCATTCATTCTAGCTTCGTTGATTCCGTTGTTTATAGGTTGAATATATTCTTTTGGAATTGATCCACCAACGGTTTTATCAACAAATTGATATCCTGATCCAGCTGGAAGTGGTTCCATTTCGATGATACAGTGTCCGTATTGACCTTTACCACCAGATTGACGGATGAATTTGCCTTCCGCTTTAACAGGCTTTCTGATTGTTTCTCTGTAAGAAACTTGTGGGTTACCAATGTTGGCTTCAACTTTAAATTCTCTCAAAAGTCTGTCAACAATGATTTCAAGGTGAAGTTCCCCCATTCCCGCAATAAGAGTTTGTCCAGTTTCTTGGTTGGTTGTAACTCTGAATGTAGGGTCTTCACGCATAAGTTTTGCAAGGGCAAGAGCCATTTTTTCTTGCATATCTTTTGTTTTTGGTTCAATAGCAAGTTGAATAACAGGTTCTGGGAAGTCCATGCTTTCAAGTTGAATTGGGTGTTTTTCATCACAAAGTGTGTGTCCTGTGATTGTGTCTTTAAGTCCAACGATAGCGGCGATGTCACCAGCGCCAACTTCGGTGATTTCTTGACGGTTGTTTGCGTGCATTCTGATCAAACGTCCAACTCTTTCTGTTTTGCCAGTGATTGAGTTGTAAACATAAGATCCAGCCTTCAAAAGTCCGCTATAAACTCTGAAGAATGTAAGTCCGCCCACGAATGGGTCAGTCATAATTTTGAATGCAAGCCCAGCAAATGGAGCATCTTCTTTTGCTTCTCTGATTTCTTCTTCACCAGTGTCTGGGTTGATACCTTTGATTGGTGGGATATCAAGTGGAGATGGAAGATAATCTACCATTGCATCAAGGAGCATTTGAACACCTTTGTTTTTATAAGATGATCCGCAAAGGATAGGTGTGAATTTTCTGTCAATAGTTCCTTGTCTAATTGCTTTTTTAAGTTCGTCGATTGAGATTTCGTCACCTTCGAAATATCTTTCTAAGAGAGCGTCGTTTGTTTCAACGATTCTTTCTACCATTTCATCATGGAGTTTTTGAGCCTTGTCTTTAAATTCGGCTGGGATATCAGTGATTTCGATTTGTTGTCCCATGTCGTCTTTATAAAGTTCAGCTTTCATTGTTAAGAGGTCGATAATTCCTCTAAAGTCACCTGCTTCACCAATATTTAATTGGATTGGAAGAGCAGTTGTCTTTAATCTTTTTTCAATAGAATCAATGCAGCCCATAAAGTCAGCGGCATCTCTATCCATTTTGTTGACATAGATAATTGTTGGAACTTTGTATTTTGTTGCTTGACGCCAAACTGTTTCAGTTTGAGGTTGCACTTTATCACGTGCGCTCAAAACAAGAACTGAGCCGTCAAGAACTTTAAGTGATCTTTCAACTTCGACTGTGAAGTCAACGTGACCTGGTGTGTCGATGATGTTGATTTTGTGACCTTTCCACATACAAGTTGTGCAAGCAGAAGTAATTGTAATACCTCTTTCTTGTTCTTGAGCCATCCAGTCCATTGTTGCTTGTCCATCGTGAACTTCACCAATTTTGTGGCTTTTCCCTGTGTAGAACAAAATTCTTTCAGTAGTGGTTGTCTTTCCTGCATCGATATGAGCCATAATTCCAACGTTTCTGGTCATGTGTAAATCGGTTGTAGGCATAATTTTTCTCCTAAATATAAATTTAACTTATTTTTTCTTAAATTCAAAAACGCATACACGTTTCTGACAATCTTACCAGCGGTAGTGAGCAAATGCTTTGTTTGCTTCTGCCATTCTGTGAAGTTCATCTCTTCTCTTGATAGAAGCGCCTGTTCCGTTGTAAGCGTCCATAATTTCAGCGGCAAGTTTTTCGTCCATGTTTCTTTCGCCAGTTCTCTTTCTAGCAAAGCTTACAAGCCATCTGATTGCAAGAGTTTGTCTTCTTTCAGGTCTGATTTCCATTGGAACTTGATAGTTTGCCCCACCTACTCTTCTTGCTTTAGTTTCAAGCATAGGTTTAACGTTTTCAAGAGCCTGATTGAAATATTCGATTGGTTCTGAGCCTGTTTTTTCCTTAATGATGTCAAAAGCACCATAAACAATTCTTTGAGCGAGACCTTTCTTTCCATCAAACATAACTTGGTTGATGAGTTTTGTTACGGTTTGGCTTTTATAAATTGGATCAGGAAGGACAGGTTTTTTAACGGCACTATTTCTTCTAGCCATTTTAAATTCCTCCTAATAATATTTTAATTTTGTTTACCCCTTGGCTTATGCAAGCTTACTTGCCAGCTTTAGGTTTCTTTGCGCCATATTTTGAGCGAGATTGATTTCTCTTTGCAACACCGGCAGCATCAAGAGTTCCTCTAACGATGTGATATCTCACACCAGGAAGGTCTTTTACTCTTCCGCCTCTTACAAGAACGACACTGTGTTCTTGAAGGTTGTGTCCAATCCCAGGAATATAGCAAGTTCCTTCTTGTCCATTTGAAAACTTAACTCTGGCAATTTTACGAAGAGCTGAGTTAGGTTTTTTAGGTGTCGCGGTTCTTACTGAAAGGCAAACTCCTCTTTTTTGTGGACACTCGTCAAGAAGTGGAGATTTTGACTTTTTATCAAAAGTTTTTCTTCCTTGTTTAACGAGTTGGTTGATTGTAGGCATAGTTTTTCCTCCTTATTAAGATTTGTCTAGGCATAAGTGCCGTGATTTCTTTTTGTTAAACACGAACAACACAATCGCAACTAATTTGCAACTCCAACAAAACATGTTTTGCTGAATCAGTGAAAGGGCTAGAACTGCCCCCACTTGTCGTTTGTTTATGCTAATAAAAGCAGTCTTCGACAACAAGACCTAAATAATATAACAATATTGTCTGTTTTTGTCAAGCAAAAAAACTAAACTTGACAAAAGAAAATTAAAGTTTTATAATTGTGTCATGCAAATTGATTTTGACCAATTTTTCAATGATTATTGCTTTGAAGGATTCATGGTTGTCGAAAGCGAAGACGGCGCAAAATGCCACCTTGCTTTTGGCGATTTTTCTATTGGTATAAACAAAAGCGCTTTGGCTCACTTTACAAAAAAAGTAGCTGGAAACGAGTATTATGTTTTGACAGAAATAAGTGCAATTAAACAAATTCTTAACGGCAATAACCAATTTAATTTAAAAGAAGATTACGACCTGAGCGACCTGACTAAACAAGAACGTGATTATTACATATTCGACGATCCAAGTTGTTGCATATATAAAGATCTTATCTATTCAGTTCACCCTGATGTCGAGCCAAAGTCAGACATTGAATTGATTTAAAACCAAAAAACACATCAGACTGATGTGTTTTTTATTTTACGCTCCACCGCTTGCCACATATTGAGTATAGCCAAGTTCTTCAAGCCTTGCAAAGCAATCTTGCCCAGTATAGTATTTTGCCAAATGGAAGAATTGTCTAAGCATAGGTCTTCCACCGTTTAGCTCAGGGCAATAGAACCATTTGTCTGCACCAAACTTTTCAACTGTCTCGTCAGAATGATAATAATATTTTTCCGCGGTGTCCCCTTCAACATTTGAATTGTATGTAAGCACAACATTGTTAGAATAATCGTTTAAATTGTATTTTTTAAAGATTTTATTTACAAACCCTTCAAGCCCTGAAATTTGAGATGTCGTTTGAATATCAAGATTTATTGAATAGCTTACATCCCTAATAGATATGTTTGCGGTGTCTCCTTTTTGATAATCAAACATGTCTGTCTGCACCACCTCCGACTCAAGCGTAGTGCTGGAAGAAATAAATTCATCGAAATATTCCTGCGTAAATTTGATATTTATTGAAATTTGATTATTCCAAAAATTCAAATTCCCGCTAGAATAATACCCTATTGCATCTCCTTCGCCACCCGTTCCATTGTGGCCTATGGATATGCTGGTGTTAACTGCATTAACTTCATAATAATTGTTTGAGCTTGTGAAGTTTGCCGGGCATTTTTCATTCGCACTGCCAGTTTCAGCAGTAACTTTGTCAAAAACGAAATATCCGCCCGAACTCACAGGCTCGCCACGGAATGTAACTACAGCCATATTTTGATCAATAAGAACAATTGAATTTTCTGTGTAATTAAAAGTTAAAGCTCCTAAATAAATCGGGCTTGAATATAGCGTTCTTTTGCCAGCGATTTCAACATTAACAAAGCAGTTTTGGATAATTACTTCTTTAATCACAGCATCGGTAGTTGTAAAGTCACTTCTTCCTGTTGAACAAATACCGCCAAAATACCAGTTTTCATATCCGTCGGTATCATGATCAAAGCAACCCGTTGTATATGGCTTGTTAACTACTTTCCCCACAAACGAACAATTGTCAATCAAAACTGATCTTTCTGTCATGTTGTAACATTTATCCATTGACACAACTGCTATCCCCGCAATTGAGCCCCCAACAAATGCTCCAAAAGTATAATTTATTGAACCGTAGTTGTCGCAATTTTTTACAACAAGTTTAGATTGACAATTAGAAACAAAGCCTGCCATAAAACTTCCACCATATTGGCTTCCATAATTTTTACAACCTTCAAGCGTTGTCGTTGTATCTCCTTCAATTTCTCCGATAAAACCGCTTAGTGACATACTGTCAAATCTCGCCGAGCTGCCGCTGCCGTCATATGTGTTGTATGCGTCTCCATAATTTGTGCAGTTTTGAACATAAAGTTTGCCATTGGGACTTTCAGCCGTATCTTTATCATTTGCAAGAACACTTCCAACCAAATTGCCAATAGGACCATACATCGCACAATTTACATAATTCTCGCAATTTTTGATATACGCATCTGCCCCATTTGGGAAAGACAAGAAATTCATATACACGCCCATATACGTACCATCTCCCCAACTTCCAGTTGATGTGTAATTACCATATGCTTTGCAATTTGAGACTGTAATTGGAGCCCCAAATGCCGTGCCCACAACTATTGTTCCCGCACTGTTTACTGAAGTATGAATATTTACATCAATTATACAGCTGTCTATTAAAGATGATTGATTTGTAGTAGTAATCCCGACATTTGCGTTACTAATCGCATATCCTGCCACACAACACAATCCGTTTTTTGTTCTTATATTAAAGTAACAATCAGATATTTCAACACCACCGAGTAAATATACTGCTGTCGTCATTGCATATTTATCGTCATATGAAAATTGATCAATTTGGCAGTTGTTAATTTTTGTATTGTATGCAGTAGCACCAGCAAGAAACGCATTTGGCATTTCTCCGCCACCACTGACAGAGATAACTTTTGCGTTCAAATTCTTAATTTCACTATTGTATTGTTCATACACAGTAACTCCAGATTCGCCAAAACTTGCGCCCACTCCGCTGAACAATGAACATTTTGTTATTACGTTTTTAAAAGTGAAACCGGCCCCATCAAAGATGCCTACAAAACAATTAGTTTGCATTGCGACTATATCTAAAATATAGCCGTCAAAGTCGATGTCTGCGGCGAGAGTTATGTAGCGATATTGAACTGGCGTGTATTGAATTAGATTTTCAATCCAAAGCCAACCACGCAGTGTTTTTACTAAATATGGATCGTCTTGTGTCCCCGACCCAGAAACGTCATCATCTGAGTTTAACGGATTAACATTTGTAATTGTGCTGTCAGTCTTTACAAGATATGTATTAAAGTCGCTTTCAAACGCTGTAGCGATGCTTGCGGCGCTTGTAACTTTTGCAGCCACTTTGTCATTTTCAGCATTTACTTCAGCAATAGGTTCGGCAAATCTTTCATCTGCCAATTTCTTGCCAACATATTCAATTGCAGTATCACTATAAATATCAGTTTTATCTCTTTGAAAAACAAGCAAACTTATGCTGGTGAAAAGTGCCGTAAAAATAAACACGATCGCAAACCATATGGCTAGCGCTGCAATCGGTTTTTTTGTAGACAACTTAATCTCTTTCATGTTTATAGAATATCCTAAAAATGAAAAAACTCAAAATAATTTGTTATTTTCACTTTATATTTTTTACATTTTTTGACAAAATATTTGCGCTGCTGCGTGGAAAACTTTTTTGCGCTTTTCGAGTTTCGCATGAAAAAACTGCTTACGAAAGCAGTTTTTTAAACTCGTCTTCACTGAGCATTTTTATGCCAAGCGATTTCGCCTTTTCAAATTTTGAACCCGGATTTTCTCCAAGTAAAATATAATCTGTCTTGGCTGAAACAGAGCCAGCAACTTCGCCTCCGCCCGCAAGAATAAGTTCGGTTGCTTCCGCCCTTGACAGCGTTGGCAGCGTTCCTGTAAGCACAAATTTTTTGCCCGCGATTGGTGATGTAAAATCACGTTTTGCTGGATTTTTTATTTTAACTCCCGCTGTCAATAATTTATTGATTTCGGCGATATTTTCTTCATTTTTAAAGAAATCATATACATTTTTTGCAATTATTGGGCCAATATCCGTTATATTTTCAATTTCTGAATATTTTGCGTGCATGATGTTTTCTAAACTTCCAAACCTATTGGCAATGTCTCGTGCGGTTTTAATTCCGACTTCGCTTATGCCTATTGCATACAAAAATTTATGCAGATCAATGCTCTTACTTTTTTCAATAGATTTTGCAAGGTTGCCCGCTTTTTTATCTTTAAATTTGTCGAGCGTTAAAAAGTCTTCATGCGACAGCGAGTAAAGATCGCTTGGATTTTTTACATTCAACATTTGAATAAGCACGGTCGCCGTCTTTTCGCTCATGCCCTCGATGTTGAAAGCGTCACGCGAAGCAAAGTGCGTAAGCCTGCCTTCGATTTGCTCAAAACAGCCATTTTGATTTGGACAATACAAAAGTGGTCCCTTCTTTACAAGCACACTTCCGCATGACGGGCAAGTTTTAATCTCTTCAATTTCTTTTGCGTTTTCTCCGCGTTCTGCAAGACCCAGCACTTCCGGAATAACTTCGTTGCTGCGACGCACAAACACGCGGCTGCCGATTGAAACATTTTTGCGCAAGATGTCGTCATAGTTGTTTAAAGTTGCTTTTTGCACTGTTGCGCCTGCAAGTTCGACTGGCTCTAAAACAGCGATAGGCGTCACCTTGCCTGTTCTGCCAACCTGCCACACGACATCTAAAAGTGTGGTCGAAATTTCTTGCGCAACAAACTTGTATGCTATCGCCCATTTAGGGAACTTAGTCGTCCAGCCAATGTCGTCACGATAGCGGATTTCGTTTATGCTTACCACCGCCCCGTCAATCAAAATGTCAAGCGACGATTTGCGGGAGTCTATCCATCTGATTTGTTCAATAACTTCGTCTGCCGTTTTCACAACTTTGAAATAGTCGCCGATTGCGAATCCGTTTTTTTGCAAAAATTCATGAATTTCTTGCTGCGAATTGAAAGTTTTTCCTTCAATTTGCAAAACTGCATAACAGAAAAAGTCAAGATTGCGTTTTGCCGTCTCTTTTGGATCGAGATTCCTAATCGCTCCAGCTGCCGCGTTTCTGGCGTTTTTAAGTTTTTCTTCGGCGTTGCGGTTGTAGATTTTAAGCGCGTGGTTTGTCATCATTCCTTCGCCTTCAACAAACAAGTGCCCTTTAAAATCAATTTCAAGCGGAACAGAACGAATTGTTTTCACCTGCTGCGAAACATCTTCGCCCACAAAACCATTTCCGCGGGTTGTCGCCGAAACAAACTTGCCGTCGTTGTATTCAATAACAAGATGCAAACCGTCAAACTTGTATTCAACAGTAAAAGTCATGTCGGGATTAAAAGATTGCATATCTCTTATCCAAGACCTTAAATCGTCTTCATCACGAACTTTGTTCAGCGAGTAAAGTTTTTTAGGATGCTCCTTTTTTGCAAACGCATCTAGCACTGCTCCGCCCACGCGCAAAGTTGGCGACGATGGTAAAGTTGTGCCGGTTTCTTTTTCAAGGTCGACAAGCGTATAGTAAAGTTTGTCGTATTCGGCATCAGAAATTGTTGGCGCATCAAGATCGTAATAATTGTGATTGTGAATGTTGATTTGTTCAATCAACTTTTTCATTTGCGCGATTTTATCCATTTATTCCTCCAAAATTTTAAGCGGTGCTATTTCAAGCATCAAACTTTTAATTCCAAATCCTTCAAATGCGATATCTCCCACCAGTCCGTCATCGGATATGCTTTTGATTTCGCCTTTACCAAATTTTGGATGTTCAACCTTTTGTCCCGGTTTGTATTTGCCAACTTCTACTGTAGGCTTAATTTCAGATGACTTCTCGCCGCCCAAAATCGTTGCTTTATTAAACGTAAAGCCGCCAAAAGAAGTTTGCGTTGGAGCGCTCGCACTATAGCTGCGCCCCCCACCAAAAACAGATGTTTCTTCGATTTTTTTAGGCTTATATTCATAAAATCCCAGTTCTTTGCAAAATCTGCTTGGAATTTCATATGAAGTTTTGCCATATAAAAAGCGTTTAGAACAATGTGTCAAAATCACTTTTTCTTCGGCACGAGTCACTGCAACATACATTAGTCTTCGCTCTTCTTCAATGTCGTCGGCGCTGTTTGCGCGGCTTATTGGGAAAATTCCTTCTTCAAGGCCAATGATGAACACAACTCTAAACTCCAGCCCCTTCACGGCATGAACGGTGGCAATCGTTACGCTTCCGCCCTCGCCGATTTCGTCGCTGTCGCTTGCAAGTGTGATGCTTTCAAGAAAGTCAGAAAGCGATGCTGTCGGATTCAGTTTTGCAAATTCACGAACAGCGCCTTCAAATGAAGATATGTTCATTTGTTTGTCAAAACCTTCTTCGGTTTTTGTATCGTATGCGTCTTTTATTTTAAACTTTGAAATAACTTCGCTTACAAAATCTGCAAGTGGCATATCAATTTCACTAAGTCCGCAATATGTCTGCACAAAATTTTCAAGCTTTTTCTGGAGCGCTGGCTCGACTTCATAATTTCCGTCAACAAGTGCTCGCAGCAGCGATTTGTCGCCCGCTAAATGCTTCATTTTTGAAAGCGCGCCATCGCCGATTCCACGTCTTGGAAAATTGATAACTTTTTGAAAAGCGATGTCGTCATCCATGTTTACAAACAATCTTAAATATGCGATTATATTTTTAATTTCAGCACGTTCATAAAACTTAAATCCGCCATAAATTTTGTGCGGAATGTTGTATGAAAGCAGCGCTTCTTCAAGGTTTCGAGTAAGCGCATTAAGTCGCATTAAAATCGCAAAATCTGATGGCTTATAGCCCTGTCTTAGCAATCTTTCAATCGTGTTTGCGACAAAAAGCGCTTCGTCACGTTCGTCAACTGCATTATAAATCACAGGCTCATCGCCGCCCTGTCTTTCTGTCCAAAGCTTCTTTTCAAGACGGGAACTATTGTGCGCGATAAGTTTGTTTGCTCGCTCTAAAATCTTGCCTGTCGAGCGATAATTTCTTTCAAGTTTAAATACTTTTACGTTTGGAAAATCTTTTTTAAAATTGAATATGTTTTTAAAGTTTGCCCCACGCCAAGAATAGATGCATTGGTCTTCGTCGCCAACTACAAATATATTGCCGTGAACTGAGGCAAGTTGTCTGACAAGTTCATATTGAACTGTGTTCGTATCTTGAAATTCATCAACTAAAATATACTCAAATCGCTGAGCGTATTTCAAACGAATTTCGTCATGGTTCAAAAATAATTTATATGTTTTTATAAGCAGATCGTCAAAGTCAAGTGCGTTGTTTTTCTTTAAGCGTTTTTCGTATTCGTCGATGATTAAAACAATCTTTTTTATGTCAACAACAGCCGAGCAAGCACGCTCGTATTCAGCAAGCGACATAATAGTGTTTTTCCAATTTGAAATATGAAAAAGCACATTCTTTTTCCACTTGTCTTCGGCAAGGCTCATCTCGTTTAAAATCTCTTTTACAACCTTTTCTGTATCGTCTTCGGCATAGATTGTAAAGTTGCGATTATATCCAAGTGCGTCGGCGTCCATGCGAAGAATTTTTGCACACATAGAGTGGAAAGTTGAAATCCAAATTCTGTCGCCGTCTGGGCACATGGCCTTCACTCTTTCAGCCATTTCTCTGGTTGCTTTGTTTGTGAAGGTTATTGCCAAAATGTTGTAAGGGCTGATTCCTTTTGATAGTAAAAAAGCCACTCTGTGCGTGAGGAGTCGGGTCTTCCCGCTGCCCGCGCCAGCAGTGACTAAAACTGCGCCCTCGGTTTCAACGAGAGCGGCTTGTTGTTCGGTGTTAAGTGAAGAAAAGTCGAAATTGTTCATATAAGTATATTAACATATTAAACAAAATCAGTAAACTAATTTTTGCTCTAAACTGTGTTCAAATTTTTCTTTAAAGCGAGAATATTTCTCGATCACCGACAAAAGATAGCGTTCTTTGTTGCAAGCATCAAGCGAACGATAATAATTCATATCCATAAGTTCCTTAATTGGATCAAGAGTGTCTTTTGAAAGCACTTCCCTTGCTTTGTTGTTAAAGTTTTCATCAGCCTCAGAAGAAGTGATAATTTTAAACTTAACATTTGGGCTGAGTGGGGCGTTCATCTTTTTCACTCCACTTCTGTTGCCTTTGCTGATAAGTCTGTTTCGCGCGTTTTGCGCAAGTCTTTTTAATTCTTGATTCATTTTTGCTCCTTACAGTTCTGACGCTGGTAATTGGTTTTATTTTAAAACTTATTTTCTGCCTGACAAAAGGAATAAGTTGGCGATTTTGTCGAATTTAAACTAAACATAGCGCCCAGCCCCCAATTATCTCTGCTTGCAAATTTTATTCACAAAAAAAGCACGACTCGATTTGTCGTGCTTAATTTTTAAAAAGTTTGTTAAAAAAGAATTATCCTCTTTTTCTTGCGCGTTTTCTAGCAGCTTCTTGTTTGCGTTTTTTTGCTACGCTTGGCTTATAGTAAGCTTCTTTCTTTCTAATATCGCCAATGATTCCATCTTTTTGGCACTTTCTTTTGAAACGTTTGAGTGCGCTTTCAAGATTTTCGTTTTCACCAACTTTAACTGTTGTCAAGATTTTTCACCACCTTCTAGGTCTAAAATTTACTTTTAAAGTATATGTATTTTTTGGGCGTTTGTCAAGTAAAAAATTAAATTATTTTTGCTTTTGCTTCGCCGTTTATTTCGCCTATAATTTCGGCTTCAACAATCTGGCCAACTTTGCCTTCTTGGTCAAAATGGCACATGATATAATTTTTTGTAAATCCTTCACATTTGTCATCTTCACATTTTTCGATGAGCACTTCTCCGCGCTTGTTTTGCTTTACAAAATTGCTGCGTAAAACTTTGTCAAGACTTGCCAATTTTTCTGCGCGCACCTTTTTAATTTGTGCAGGCAAATCCTTTTCTCTTGACGCTACTGTCCCGCTGCGGTGCGAATATGGAAAGATGTGCAAGCCCGAAAAGTTGATTTTTTTGATAAACTCATATGTCTGTTCAAACTCTTCGTCTGTTTCATTTGGAAAGCCAACAATAACGTCTGTCGTGATTGATGCAGAAGGAAAATATTTGCGAATCAACTGGCAAGTTGCAGCAAATTCATCTGGCGTATAGCGTCTATTCATGCGTTTTAAAACCGATGCGCTACCACTTTGCAAAGACAAGTGGAAATGCGGACAAAAGTTTTTAAGATGCGACAATCTTTCAATAAAATCTTCGTTTGCAATAACTTCTTCCATCGAAGATAATCTCATTCTAAGATTAAACTTGTCAAGAGCTTCTAAAAGGTCGATAAGCGCCAGTTTGCCGTCGATTCGATAGTCTGACAAGTTGATTCCCGTCAAAACAATTTCTTGTATGTCTGCGGGCAAATTTTCAACTTCTTTTATAATGCTTTCAAGTTTGCGCGATCTGCTGCGTCCGCGAAGATAAGGAATGATGCAATATGAGCAAAAATTGTTGCAGCCGTCCTGAACCTTTATATATGCACGCGTGCGCGATTGAAGCGAAAACTCTTCTTGCTCATAAGAAAGTGGCACGTCTTCCACATCTTCTATGTCCCCGACAGCCTTTGTTTGTGCTGCAATGTGGTTTTTGCCGGCAACCCCTTTAATGAGTTGAGCCTTGCCTTCAAACTGCTTTGGATTGTGCTGACTCGCACAGCCACACACATAAATTTTAGCATTTGGATTAAATTTCTTGCATCTTGCAAGCATTTGTCTTGATTTTTTCTCTGCCTCGCTTGTCACAGCACAAGTGTTTATGACATAGATGTCGGCGAATTCAAGTTTGTCTGAAATTTCATAACCTTGTTGTTTAAACAAATTAAGCAAACTGTCGCTTTCATATTTGTTAACTTTGCAACCAAGGGTCAATACACTAACCTTCATTTTTGGTTTCTCCTTAGTTTCCACTAATAATGCTTGCCATGCCCGTAAGCAAAATAGCAGCCGTCTCGGCACGCAATATGCGCTGACCAAGTGATATATTTTCGGGTTTAAGCTGCAAAATTTGTGCTTTTTCATTTTGCGAAAATCCGCCTTCGCAGCCAATTAAAATGCCAATATCTTTTGCCGTTTTTAAACTAGCAAAATTAAAATCTTCGCCTTCTCGTTCATTGGCAAAAAGTTTTGTTTGTTGTTTGCCAAACAGCGCAAGCATTTGCTTAAACGAAACAATCTCGATGCTCATAAAGTCCGCGCGTTCGCATTGCTTTGTTGCGCTAAACATGATTTTTTCATATCTAGAAATCTTTTCAGATGAAAGTTTCATAGTCGAAAATTCGCTTTCAAACATGAAAAGTTTTTTAACTCCAAGTTCTACTGCTTTTTGCACGATGATTTCAAGCTTCTCTCTTTTTGTAGCAGCAATGAATAAAGAAATATCATTTTTAGGGCATTTTTCGCTTATTTTTGATGAAATTACATCAACTTTTGCGTAATTTTTATCAATTTTTAATGTTTTACCTAAATAATCTTTTCCGTCGCCGTTTACAACGCAAACTTCGTCGCCTTCTTTAAGACGCAAAACACTTTTGAGATGGACAAGTTCTTCCCCCTCAACAAAAGCGACATTTCCTTCAATTTTTCCTATAAATCTTTTCACGCCAAATATATTACATTAAAAAAAGTGAAATGGCAACCCATTTCACTTCTTTGAAAGAAAGTTTTGATATTTCGTATAGCTTTTTTCATCAATCTTGCCATCTAATTCTTCGATCGCTTTTTTAGTTGCGCGATCCATGCTCTTTGGTGGTTCGGCTTTGATTGAAACAAGCATATCACCATATGCGTCACGATTCAATACTTTGACACCTTTGTTTTTCAGTCTCATGACTGTTCCGCTTGGTGTGAGTTCTGGGATTGTCAACACATAAGGTCCTTTAAGTGTTGGAATTTCAATTTTTGTTCCAAGCAGCGCCTTTGTGAAAGGAATGTAAAGGTCAAGATAAATATCGTTGCCCTTGCGCACTAAAACTTTGTGTGGCGAAACTGAAACATGAATGTTTAAATCACCGTTAATTCCGTCTCTCACTGGCGCATTTCCTTCGCCTTTCATGCGAATAGTTTGTCCGTCATCGATTCCGGCAGGAACTTTGACCTTAACTGTTTTTGAAATTTTGCTGTAGCCTTTTCCGTTGCAGGTCGAGCATTTTTCTTTAATGATCTTGCCTGTTGCGTTACACTTTGTGCAGCCGGCTTCACGAATAGTTGTTCCAAACATAGTGTTTTGTTGAAATCTAACTCTGCCCGTTCCTTTGCAGTCTGGACAAACAGTAAATTCTTTGCCGTTTTTTGCGCCGGTGCCTTTGCAGTCTGGACATTTTTCAATTTTGTTGAAAGTTATGTTCTTTTCTACTCCAAAGCAAGCTTCTTCAAAACTGAGCACAATATTGACAAAAATGTCGTCGCCCTTTTCCATAACACGTTGGCTTTGCGCTCCGCCTCCTCCAAACGCTGAAAAAATGTCTGAGAAGATATCCGAAAATCCGCCGCCTCCGCCGCTGAAGAAATCTCCAAACCCGCCAGCGCCGCCTCCGCCGCCAAATTGTGGTCCGTCGGCTGAGCCATATTGATCATAATTGGCACGTTTTTTATCGTCGCCAAGAACTTCATATGCTTCGTTGATTTCTTTAAATTTATTGGCAGCCTCTTCACTTGGATTGATGTCAGGGTGATATTTTTTGGCGAGACGACGATATGCGGACTTAATTTCGTCCGCACTCGCACTTTTGTCTACGCCTAAAATTGAATAGTAGTCTTTGCTTGCCATTTTTTTGCCTTTTAAAAATTATAATTTATATTCTGGTGGTCTAATAATAACACTTTCAAAATATTGTTCTTGAAATTCAGTTAATGCTCGCACAGCATCATCTGAATAATTTTTATCTTGTGCCATAACAACCAATTTATCATCGTCGTCGTTTGTTCGATGAATAATCGCTTTAACCACCCCTTCAAAACTTTCCAATGGTTTGTGTTGACCAAGCACATAGGCGTCAAGTTCTTCGCCGTCGCCCGAAATTGTGCCAGGTATATAACCATAATTGACCGGATAAATAAATCCGTGTTGTGGATGTCTGCAGCCGAGCGGTCTGTCCATTACAACTTTGACTGTTTTACCTAAATAATCGGTTGTATTCATTCTCTTCTCCTAAGTTTTATTTATTGTCGTCGATGATTACTTCTGGGTCGCCATCGTCGTTTTTATTGTTGTTGCCTGCATTGTTTGCGCCAGCATTTTGTGCGTTGGCACTTGCATTTTGATACATTTTTGTAAAGATGTCGTTTGAAACTTTTGTAAGGCTTTCAAGCGCAGCTTTAATGTCTTCGAGATTGTCCCCTTCAAATACTTTCTTGTCTTTTTCGATTTCGGCTTCAAGAGTCTTCTTGTCTTCTTCAGAGATTTTATCGCCGTTTTCTTTAAGCATCTTTTCTAAGCTGTAAACCATGTTGTCGGCTTGGTTTTTAGTTTCAACAAGTTCTTTTCTTTTCTTGTCTTCTTCAGCGTGTGCTTCTGCTTCTTTAATAGCCTTTTCAATGTCTTCATCTTTAAGGTTTGAAGAAGCGGTGATTGTAATGTTTTGTTCTTTGTTTGTTCCAAGGTCTTTTGCAGATACTTTTACAATGCCGTTTGCGTCGATATCAAATGTAACTTCGATTTGTGGCACTCCTCTTGGTGCAGGTGGAATATCTGTAAGTTGGAATCTTCCAAGAGTTTTGTTTTGAGCAGCAAATTCTCTTTCACCTTGCAAAACGTGAATGTCAACGCCAGGTTGATTGTCAGCTGCAGTTGAGAAGATTTGTGATTTTCTTGTAGGGATTGTTGTGTTTCTTTCGATGAGTTTTGTAAATACTCCGCCCAAGGTTTCAATTCCGAGTGAAAGTGGAGTTACATCCAAAAGAAGAACGTCTTTAACTTCGCCGCCAAGAACACCGGCTTGAATAGCAGCACCAACGGCTACACATTCATCAGGGTTTACGCCTTTGTAAGGTTCTTTTCCTGTGTATGCTTTAACAGCGTCAAAAACTGCAGGGATTCTTGTTGAACCACCGACTAAGATAACTTTGTCGATGTCAGATGTTGTAAGTTTTGCATCTGCAAGAGCACGTTTTGAGCATTCGATTGTTTCTTTTACAAGATCTTCAGTCAAAGCATCAAATTTTGCACGAGTAAGTTCGTATTCCATATGTTTTGGGCCATTTGCATCGGCTGAAATAAATGGAAGTGAAATTGTTGTTTTAGGAGTAGCTGAAAGGTCGATTTTAGCCTTTTCTGCTGCTTCTTTAAGTCTTTGCATAGCAAGTTTATCTTTAGAAAGGTCTGTGCCGTTTTCTTTCTTGAATTGTTCAACTAAAAGGTCGATAATTCTGTTATCAAAATCATCACCGCCTAAGCGAGTATTTCCGTTTGTTGAAAGAACTTCAAAAACGCCATCACCTATTTCAAGAATTGAAACATCAAATGTTCCGCCACCAAGGTCATAAACCAAAATCTTTTGATTTTTGTTTTCACCTTTGTCAAGACCATAAGCAAGAGCGGCTGCGGTAGGTTCGTTGATAATTCTAAGCACTTCAAGACCAGCAATTTTACCAGCGTCTTTTGTTGCTTGACGTTGAGCATCGTTGAAGTATGCAGGAACAGTGATTACGGCTTGTGTAACAGGTGATCCGATATAGCTTTCTGCGTCGGCCTTAAGTTTTGAAAGGATCATTGCAGAAATTTCTTGTGGAGAATATTCTTTTCCTCCAAGTTTAGCTTTATAGTTTGTTCCCATCTCTCTTTTGATTGACATAACTGTGTTGTCGCTGTTTACAACTGCTTGACGCTTTGCAACTTTGCCGACAAGACGTTCGCCTTCTTTAGTAACAGCAACAACTGATGGGGTTGTTCTGTCCCCTTCTGCGTTTGCGATAACAGTAGGTTTTCCACCTTCCATAACTGCTACGCAAGAGTTTGTAGTTCCAAGGTCAATACCAATAATTTTTCCCATAATTTTAATCCTCCTTTTTGTTGACAATGACTTTTGAATATCTAATTACTTTGTCTTTATATTTATATCCTGCTTGGTATTCGTCCAAGATGATATCGTTGTCTTTATCTTCAACTTTTGTAACTGCGATTACATTGTGAAGATGTGGGTTGTAAACTTTTCCAACGCTCTCGATTTTTTCAACCCCGATTTTTTCAAGAGCCTTTATTATGTTGTTTTCGATCATTTCAACGCCTTCCAAAACGGTTGGGTCAGAAATTGATTTTTTTGCAACCTTAAAAGTGTCCAGGCATGGCAGAAAAACCTCAATAACGCTGATTGCGCCATCTTCGCGAGCCTTTTCAAGTTCGAAATAACTGCGCTTTCTAAAGTTTTCAAACTCTGCTTGAATGCGCTTTGCAAGTTCTAAGTATTCGCTTTCGCTTGTGCTTGAGCAGGTGCAATTTTCGCTGCATTTGTTGTCGCCGCCACATGTGCAGTCATCGCCACATGCGCATTCTTCTGTGCAGTGACATTCATTACCACAGTGGCAATCATCGCCACAATCGCAGTTATCACCGCAAGTGCAGTTGTCACCACATTTACATTTATCTTTAACTTCTTCGTCTAATTTTCTATCTTTTTTCAAGGTAACTCTCCTTTTTTAACATTTTCAAGTTCGTCGGCAAGCAACTTAAGCGCTGCGCTAACCCCACCATAATCCATGCGCTGAGGTCCAAGCACTCCAACCGAAAGTTGAACCGAGCCAACTTTAATTGGAACCTTGACAACTGAAAGTTCTTCGTCGTTTTCAGCGACTGAAATGATTATGTCGTCGCCTTCGTCGGCGCTCATAACCTCGATGAGTTCGTCTTCGTCGTCAAGCACGGTAAAAATCTTTTTTGCTTTTTCGATTTCTCCGCTTTCCAGCAGTTTAACCGCACCGCTTTTTTGAACGTCCAACATCTTGCGGTTGTTAAAACGTCTGAGACCAGAAACTAAACCATCAACAATATTTTGGAATTGTTCAATTTCGGCGGTGAGTTGTCCATACTCAAATTCTTCAGTTAGTTCTTTTATAGTTCTGCCCACAAAATGACGTTTAAAGAATCTTGCGGCGTCGTCACACTCACGCTTGGTCGCCGAGATGCCAAGTCTTTCGTTGATGTATCCCGAGCCTGTTCCAATCAATACTAAAACCTCTTGGCTAAGCAAAGGAATAATCTGAAAGTCTTGAAGCACCAAATTTTCGACGCCCGACAGCATGACAACTGTTGGGTAATTGGTTGCTTCGCCAATAACTTTTGCAATAGAAGAAACAAGATCTGAAAGAGAAGCGGTTTTTTCTTCAATAATTCTTCTCACCTTTTCAAGCTCGGCGTTAGTCGCATGAAAAGACGAAAGCATTGTTTCAACATAATAGCGATAACCTTGAGCGGTAGGCACCCTTCCACCCGAAGTGTGAAGTTGCTTTAAATACCCCATCGCTTCAAGTGCGTTAAGTTCGTTTCGCAAAGTTGCGGTAGAGCAACCCAGTGCTGACAAATCTTTCAGCGCACCGCTTGTGATTGGTGAAGAAGAAGCGATGTATGAATCAATGGCCACCTGCAAAATATGTTTTTTTCTTTCGGATAGTTCCATCCATTCCTCCGTGACTTTTAGCACTCTCATGTTTCAAGTGCTAGCACTATTATATGCTGATTAAAAAAATATGTCAACGGAAAATGACATATTTTTTATATTTTTTTAAATTTTTTTGTAACTTTTTGACGCGCAAGTAAGTCTATGCTGTTGTGCATCCGTATTGACTGCCCTTTAAGATTGAAGCTATGCCTGTGGTTGTTCCATATTGGCTTGTATGATAGATTCCAAGTGGAACTGGCAACCCATCATGAATTGACGAGATCATTCCAAACTTGCCATCCATTCCGCTACTTGTAGCAGTGATTCGATTAACCTGCGTTCCGCCATTGTTGATAAGCGAATATGAATCGTTGCACGTCACTGTTACTCCACTATCAGCACTGTAGAATGGTTGAACGGTTGATGCTGCCGCTGTTACATTCACTTTTGCACCACAATATGTGATTGTGATTGCTACTGTTGCGTTTCCAACAATTCCACCCACTTTGCTTGTGCTTACTGGTGTGATTGAGCAATCAACAAAACTTGATGTAATTGTTGTTGCATAGGTTACTCTCCCTGCAATTCCACCAACTTCGCTGTTCGCTGCTGTGGCTTTAAGTGTTCCTGTGTTCAAGCAATTTTCTATCTTTGTTGCTTGGCTTTGTGTATAACCTACAATTCCGCCGACATTTGTTGTTCCTTGGACTGTTCCGTCATTAACGCAAGATTGTATTGTTCCACCATATGAAGCAATTCCAGCGATTCCGCTGGTTTTATCTTGCCCTGTAACATTACCTTGATTTACACAACCGTTTACCGTGCCCCCTGCAAGGTTTCCAACAAGGCCTCCCGTCATAGTATCACCTTTAACACTCCCATAATTAGTACAATTAGTCATTGAATATCTTTTATAACCAACTAATCCACCAACTGTATCTCCGCCACTGACTGTCGCGTAGTTTTCACAATCAGATATGTCGCCTGCTGAATAACCTGCAATACCACCGACATAAGATGTACCAGTAATTGTACCTGATACTTTACAGTTTTGAATCGTTATACTTGCTATTGAAGTCGCTATCCCCCCAACTGCCGCCTTACCATTGATATTAACATCGTAATTATTAACATTTTTGATTGTCGCACCTGAAGAATTTGCAAATATCGCAATGCCATTGTATGCAGCATATCCATTGACACCGCAATATGTCTTCATGTTGTGAATATCAAATGTAGTGCCATCATATGTGCCTTTAAATGAATATGTATAGTTGCCTATCGGTTGCCAGTAGTGTGCTGAAAGGTTGATGTCAGCGGTTTGTTTGTATCGATAGCTTGCCCATTTGCCATTGTTTGCATTACTGTTTACAAGGTATGCTAGACGGGCAAGTTTTGCGGCTGAATCAATTTTGTAGTAACCATCTGCTTGGTCTTGAACAGGATCATCGTCTGACATGTATTTTACCCAACTCTCTTCCCAGCGTGCATAGATTGTTGCGTTCGCTGCTCCAATCTTGGTGTTGCCGTTCACTTCGCTTCCACCGCTTGCTGTGGTAAACCATCCGGCAAAGATGTATCCTTGTCTTGTTGGTTCTGGAAGCGTTCCATATGCACTTTGATAATTAAGCGTGCGATATGGCTTTTGTCCGTTTGCTGCCCAACCTGTTGGAAGTGTGCTTGGTGCCGTTCCGCCATAGCAGTCCGCTGTAAGTGTGTATGAACTGATTGTCCAATGAGCATAGATTGTTGTATCCGCTGCCCCCATCTTAGTGGTTGCACTAACTTGTGTTCCTCCACTCGCTTGCGTCCACCAACCAGCAAATCCATATCCCGTTTCCGTTGGAACTGGAAGTGTGCCGTATGCTGTGTCATATACATACATTTTGGTCGCTTCGGCTCCCGAGCCTGTCCAGCCTGTGGTTGCTGGGATTGAACCGCTGTTCGCTTTCGCTGTGAGTTTGTAACTGTTTACTGTCCACTTAGCCACTAAGGTCAAGTTGCCCGTTTGATTTGATGGTATCGTATATCCTATTGCTTGCGACCATGTTATCGTCGTTGTTGCTGAATTCATGCCACCATGATACCAAAGTGATGTCATACAGTCTGCTGATGATGAACCACTGTTACTTCCTAAATATGCGCCACCTGTGCTGTATTGTCGCCAGCGTATCTCTCCGTTTTGGTCACTTCCTTTCCCAGAATATGAAACATTCGCTCTTTGATAGAAAAGTGGAAAGTATACCGCTGTCGGATAGGAACTGCTAAATTCCATCACGCCCGATGAGAGATTGATTGTTGCGTATGCTTTGTTTGTCAATGTAGATGTAACTGTCCAGCCCGCAAAGGTGTGCCCCGTTCGGGTTGGATTACCAATTGTTTTTGCCGTGCCAAATGTGTATGAATTTGGCTGTGATGACAGAGACCCTCCATTTAGATTGTAGGAAATTGAATAGCTTTGTTGCGTCCACTGAGCATACAGTGTTGTCGCTTGTGCTCGTATCCATCTCTTGTTCGCGTCTGTATATCCGCTAACACTGGCTACTACTTGCCCGTTTGTGTTCGCCACCATGTATCCACCGCTCGCTGATGTCCACCAACCATTGAATGTATTACCAAGTTTGAATGGAATTGGTGTTTTGTATGAAATCGCAACATCATATGTCACCGACGATGATGCGCTCTTTCCAGAATATGTGTATGATGAATTCGATCCTGAGTTTGAACTTGTATAGCCAGTAGAACCGGCATAACTCCAAAGCTTTGCGTCAAGTGATGCCCCGTTCCCGTTCCATGTGACTGTGTAGTTGTTTGCCGCCCACACAGCATTCAGTGTAGCATTTTGATAAATATCATAACAAAGGTCTGCTGCAAACTCGGTGCTGTCGTAAGCAATATAGTTTTCGTTTGGATTTCCACCACAAGTCCCATCTCCTTGATAGCCTTTAAATGTATAGCCAGCTCGAGTGGGCCTTGTTATGCTTGTAATTTGATTTGTGCATGCTGAATCACTGTAAAACTTGTTTGTGTTGTATTTATACCAAACATAGTCTGTTCCGCCACTTCCGCCATTTTTGTTTAACGTTAGCTTAATTGTGTTTGCTTCCCACACGGCATTCAGTGTAGCGTTTTTATAAATATCATAACAAAGGTCTGATGCAAACTCGGTGCTGCCGTAAGCAATATAGCTTTCGTTTGGAGTGCCGCCACAAGTCCCATCTCCTTGATATCCTTTAAATGTATAGCCAGCTCGAGTGGGCCTTGTTATGCTTGTAATTTGATTTGTGCATGCTGAGTCACTGTAAAATTTGTTTGTGTTGTATTTATACCAAACATTATCTGTTCCGCCACTTCCACCATTTTTGTTTAACGTTAGTTCTATTGTGTTTGCTTCCCACACGGCATTCAGTGTAGCATTTTTATAAATATCAGAACAAAGGTCTGATGCAAACTCGGTGCTGCTGTAAGCAATGTAGTTTTCGTTTGGAGTGCCGCCACAAGTCCCATCTCCTTGATATCCTTTAAATGTATAGCCAGCTCGAGTGGGCCTTGTTATGCTTGTAATTTGATTTGTGCATGCTGAATCACTGTAAAATTTATTTGTGTTGTATTTATACCAAACATAATCCGTTCCACCACTTCCACCATTTTTGTTTAACGTTAGCTTAATTGTGTTTGCTTCCCACTGTGCATAATAATCACTTAATGAGGCCACAATTTCCTTGGTGCTCTTCCAGTTTCCTGCTGAATCTGTTCGTAAATTAGTGCCTGTGGCGGAAGTTGCATATCCTTTAAAAGAATAACCATTGCGAGATGGAATAAAGGCAGCAGCAGGTTTTACCCATGAGCAATCGGTTGGCGCGTTTCCTGACCAACTATCTGGAGCGGTAGATATTCTCATTGTCGATTTAGTTTCAGTTCCATCATTGTGGTGTAAATTTATTCTAACAGTGTGAAAAATGTTTATAAAAAAGGATCTTGTCCCTCCTACTGTGATTCCATCTGATACCTTCCACTTTCCATTTAACGCAGAAATTGTCATATAGTCTCTTCCATTCCAATTCCCGTTGTTAAAACCATGAAGCGAAGCGTATGTGCTTTCATTCAACACATAACCATCGGCGGCAACACTTGCTGATTCAACTTTTATCCAACCTGAGTAATGAGCAGTTTGATTTTTTGCGCTCTTCGTTACCAAAGAACCTTTTGAATCATTTGGGCCAAAACTAAAATTATAATGGTCCCCTTTCATCGATTTGCCAGAATAATTGCCTACTTGATAAAATCCAGAAATATTTACACTAGCCTTTTTGCCGCCATAAACTGAAAGATGAATATCTGCATTATGATTGGCTGCATAAACACGATTATCTTCGCCGCTCTCTTCCATTTGAGTTGGTGGCGTTGAAATTTCTCGGGTCAAAAATATTGTCCCGCCCGTTAGCATTAAAAGCGAAAGCAAAATTATCAAAACAGTTTTTATTAAGTTCGCTTTTGTTTTTATCATTCTTCCCTTTATTTATTTTACTCAATTTCGACAAAATTACCTGATGTTTTTCGACAATTTTTAATCAATTTTGCACCATTAAATATTGAAAATATTTATTTTTAGTCTTTTTGTGAATATC
>ERZ1026780.717-NODE-717-length-24593-cov-9.410262_pt1 | contig 24593 bp, 23 predicted proteins | sample MGYA00380126_ERZ1026780 | MGnify/ENA primary metagenome ERZ1026780 (study PRJEB33269, sample SAMEA4719762) | human gut metagenome | biome: human-associated habitat; feature: organic feature; material: feces | place: Cameroon | collected 2013-10 ... | reverse complement strand
TCTCCCCTTCAGGCACTCGCTGCGCTCGGCCACCTCTCCCAAGGGGAGAGGCAAGGGATGCTCGCACGGTACACCAAAAGGTGTATAGAAGTGCGTCCTTAAACCGGTTAGACAAATTCCATAATTAACAGGAACAGCAGATCATAATGCTGTTCCTGTTAGCTGTCTTATGATGCCCGCCCTTTAAGCCGCTTTTTTGATATGCATAGCTTTACGCTATTTCCAGCGCAAGCTCCATCATTTCGGTGAAGGTGTTCTGCCGCTGCTCCGCGTCAAGCGCCTCGCCGGTAACAAGGCTGTCGGATATGGTGCAGATGCAAAGGGCGTTCTTGCCCGCGCGCGCGGCGTTGAGATAAAGCGCGGCCGCTTCCATTTCTATTGCCAGCACGCCCATCTTCTGCCAATCCATGGTATTCATGGAATCGTTATAGAAAGTGTCGCTTGAAAGCACGGTGCCGACCTCGTAATCAAGGCCCATCTTGTCCGCCTGTGCGGTCGCCGCGCGGAGCAGTTCCCAGCTTGCCACGGGGGCTATAGTGCCGCAAAGGCCGTATTGGGAGGCGAAGTTGGAATTGGTGCAGGCGCCCATGCCCAGCACAATGCTCCTCAGCTTGGCCTTTTCGCTTATCGCGCCCGCGCTGCCCACGCGGATTATGTTCTCCACGCCATAGAAATTGAAAAGCTCATATGAGTATATGCCTATGGAGGGCATGCCCATGCCGCTGGCCATAACGCTTACGCGCTTGCCCTTATATGTGCCGGTGTAGCCCTGTATGCCGCGCACGTTGTTCACAAGCACGGGGTTTTCAAGGTATGTTTCCGCAATGAATTTGGCCCTCAGCGGGTCGCCCGGCATAAGCACGGTCTTTGCAAAGTCGCCCGGTTTGGCGGAAATGTGCGGTGTAGGTGTGTTGCTCATGTAATTATTCCTCCTATTATTACTTTATGTTAAAAATCATTGTTCGTCCTCGTCGTCCGCGCCGGCGTATTTATCAACCAGCTGCGCTACGCCGTCCTCTGCCGGCAGCGCGGTCACGCGCTCAAGCGAGCGGTTTATTTTATGCGTCCGCGCGCCTATCAGCCTGCCCAGCTCCTCGTCCGCAAGGCGCAGCCTGTCCCGCGTTTTGGCAAGCGTTTTTTCAAACGATGCAAATTCGGTCTTTACAGCGCCCAGCACCTTCCAAACCTCCCCGCTGCGCTTTTGTATGGCAACGGATTTGAAGCCCATCTGCAGGCTGTTCAAAAGAGCGGCCATTGTGCTTGGCCCCGCTATGCTCACGCGGTATTCCCGCTGTATCGGCTCCATCAGGTTAAGCCGCAAAACCTCCGCATACAGCCCCTCGGTAGGCAGGAACATTACCGCAAACTCCGTTGTATACGGCGGGTTGATGTACTTTTTCGCTATGTCCGCGGCAAATTCCTTTATTCTGCCCTTCAGCACTGCCTGCGCCGCCTTCACGGCGTCCGCATTTCCCTGCTCGTATGCGTCCATCAAATTTGTGTATGCATCGGCGGGGAACTTTGAATCTATGGGCAGCAGCACCGTGCCGTCGTCCGCAGGAAGCTTTATTGCAAACTCCACGCGCTCGTTTGTGGCCTGCTTCACCTTTGCGTTCACTTCGTATTGTTCGGGCGCCATCATTTCGCCCAGTATCGCCCCAAGCTGAATTTCGCCCAGTATGCCGCGGGTCTTTACGTTTGAAAGCACCTTTGAAAGATCCCCCACGCCGGACGCAAGCGTCTGCATTTCGCCAAGGCCCTTATAAACCTGCTCCAGCCGCTCGCTCACCAGCGCAAAGGAGCGCGAAAGCTTATCCTCCAGCGTTTTTTGCAGCTTTTCATCCACTATGCTGCGCATTTCGTCCAGCTTTTTGCCGTTATCCTCGCGTATGTCGGCAAGCTGACGCTCCACGCTGCGGCGTATCTGCTCCATGCGCTGCGCGTTTTCAAGTGCGAATGTTTTGAACCGCTGTTCCTGATTGAGCGTATCGCGCTGATATTCATTGAGCAGCGTCTCGCCTACGGAATTTATGCTGCGGCGGGTATTCTCGCTCACCTCCGCGCGGAGTGCGCGCTGTTCATCAAGCATGTCCCGCTTCAGGCGGTCAATCTCCCGTGCTGTGTCCCTTCGGCCGCTGATAAGCAGTATTACAAGCGCAAGATTAGCTATGCCAACTATCAGCACGGCTATAAGCAGCGCCTCCGTCATATCTTCTCCCCTCCCTGATGCGCGTTAAAAGCGCAGCCTGTCGCCGTATTTATCGGCAATATAGCCGGTGGACGAGTCTATCGCGTTCATATACGGCCTGCCGTCAATATGCCGCCGTATGTTTTCCGCGGCAATCTCTATCATTCTGCGCTTTGTCTCCGCCAGGTGGAAAAATCCCGAAACATGCGGCGTTATAAGGCAGTTTTCAAGCCCCCACAGCGGGCTTTCCCTATCAAGCGGCTCGTGCGCGGCAACGTCAAGCCCCGCAAGTATGCCGTGTTTTTCGATCGCCTGCGCAAGGGCGGCTTCGTCAATGGCATTGCCGCGGCCTACGTTTATCACTATACAGCCTTCCTTAAGCATTGCTATACGCTCGGCATTGAGCATATTCACCGTTTGCGGCGTATTCGGCAGCGCCATGCCTATAATGTCCGCACGCGGGAGTACGCTGTCCACGTTCTCGGTCAGCACCAGCTCGTCTATATAGTCCGGCTTGTGCGCATCCGTGCGGCGCACGCCTATGGTGTATGCCCCAAGCAGCTTCAGCTTGCGCGCAAATTCGCCGCCAATGTCCCCAAGGCCCAGTATCACCGCCGTTGAACCGGCAATGCTCTTTACGCTGCCCATGTCCTTCCATTCATGCTTATGCTGGTTGTCCCTGTATTGATGCATGCGCTTCATAAGACAAAGCAGCATGGCAAGCATATGCTCGCTTATGGCAAGGCCGAACGCGCCGGTGGTGTTGGTTATGGCGCAGCCTTCGGGCAGTTTGCCAATGTAGCCGTCCGTTCCCGCGGTAAAAAGCTGCATCAGCTTAAGCTCCTTTGCGTATTGCAGCAGCGCAGCGTTAACGTTGCCGAATATTATCTCCTTGTCCGCCATCATGTCCGCCGTAACTTCATTCGCCGCGGCATATGTAAACTCCGCCTTTGGCGCGGCGGCTTCTATGATTGCCCGTTCCTTATCGTCCATAGGCACGGTAACAAGTATCTTCATCTTATATGCTCCTCCGTATCAAAATTTTCGTATTCAACCCGCGCAAGCGTAAGCCCGTGCGCGGGTGCGGTTGGGCCGGCAAAATCCCGCCTGCCCGTTTCAAGCGCGCGCGCAATGCCGTCCATATTCCTTCCCTGACCGTATTGCAGCATTGTGCCCACCATTATGCGCACCATGTTATATAAAAAGCCGCTGCCTGCCACGTCGTAAACAAGCAGACCGTTTTCCTCGCTCCAGCGGGATTCGTATATCGTCCTTACGGTGGTCTCCGGCGTAATGCCGACCGCCATGAAGGCGTTGAAATCATGCTGCCCTAGGAACATTGCCGCCGCTTCGTTCAGCTTAGCCTTATCCAGCCGCCAATGGTAATGCAGCGCGGTGTTGCGGGTAAAGGGGCAATCGTGCGGCGTATTCAGCACGCGGTAGCGGTAATGCTTGCGCACCACGTCGAAGCGGGCATGGAAGCGCGGCTCGGCCTCGTCCGAATACACAACGCGTATATCCTTCGGCAGCCCCGTGTTCAGCGCGAACGCGAACTTTTCCGCCGGTATGCGGCAGTCCGTGTCAAAATGGGCCACCTGCGCCGCGGCGTGCACGCCGCTGTCCGTCCGCCCGGATGCGTGCAGGGCGCATTTATGGCCGGTCAGCTTGGTAAGCTCCTCCTCCATCACCTGCTGTATACCAAGCCCGGTAAGCTGCCGCTGCCAGCCCGCGTATGCCGTGCCGTCGTATTGAATTATCATGCGCACGCGCCGCGTCATATCGGGTATACCTCCCCGCTCTGTGTCTGTATAAAGCAAAGTTCGATTTCGCCGTCTATCAAATATATTGTCATAACGCCCTTTTCGCATTGATAGAGCAGTATGCTCACCTCTCCCCGCCTGTCCATATCCGCCGCAAAGCCCGCCTGTTTGGCTGCGGACACCATCAGCTCCGCTTCGGCTGCGTCTATGCTGCCGTCAAGCACTTCGCGTATTGTGGAATCCGCCTTGCCGCCAAGTATATAAAGATCGTCCCCCCGCATGGAGTAACCGTGCGCATTCAGCTCGTTTGCAACGGCCTCAAGCGGATCGTTTTTGCTTATTATGCCGCTCCACACCGCCGCGGCTATAATAATCCCCACGGCTATAAGGGTGAGCATTGTGCGCGTATGCCGCTTCACGGTAAAAGCTTCTGCGCGGCAACGGTAAGCGCGGTAAGCACAATAAACGCTGCGGCTGCCGCCCCATCCCCGCGGCCGAATTTGAGCACGTTCATGCGCGTCCTACCATCGCCGCCGTGGTAGCAGCGGCTTTCCATGGCCATTGCAAGCTCGTCCGCCCGGCGGAACGCGCTAACGAACAGCGGCACCAGTATGGGTATCATGTTCTTTGCGCGCTTTATAAGGTTGCCGGATTCAAAATCCGCCCCGCGCGCCATCTGCGCCTTCATTATCTTATCCGCTTCTTCAATAAGCGTGGGTATAAAGCGCAGCGCAATGGTCATCATCATGGCAAGCTCATGCGCCGGAAAGTGGATTTTGCTCAGCGGCATAAGCAGCCGCTCAAGCCCGTCCGTAAGCGCGATTGGCGTTGTGGTCAGCGTCATAAGGCTTGTGCCCACAAGCAGCAGCACGAGCCTGAGCGTTATGTACACGCTCTGCTTTATGGCCTCATCCGTAATGCTTATTATCCAGAAGGCGATTACGGTTTTGCCCGTGCGCACCATAAAAAGGTTCACTATGAACATGAACACCAGCAAAAACCTTATCGGCTTTAACGAGCGTATAACGTAGCCAAAGGGCACGCGCGCAAGATATATGCATATTCCCGCAAAAAGCGCGGGTATTATGAACACCGGCGTTTTTGTCACAAGGAATACTATCACGATATACGCAATCATGCCCAGCAGCTTCGTGCGCGGATCAAGGCGATGTATGGCGGAATTGCCCGGGAAATATTGGCCCAGCGTAATATCCTTTATCATGCCCGGCCTCCTTTTGAAAGGAGTTTGAGCAGCGCCAGCTCCATCTCCTCTATTTCATATATGTTTTCGGGAATATCTATTCCGCGCTTTCTCAGTTCCATGCCCAGCTTTGATACCTGCGGCACGTCAAGGCCGATTGAGGTGAGCAGTTCACTCTGCGCAAACACATCCCGCGTTTTGCCTTCCATAACCAGCCTGCCGCCGTTCATCACGGCTACGCGCTCCGCCCTGTCCGCCATATCATCCATAGAATGGGACACCATAAGTACCGCGCAGCCCAGCGACGCGCGAAGATTATCTATCGTATCCAATATGGCCTTCCTGCCCAGCGGGTCAAGCCCCGCCATGGGTTCATCCAGCACCAGATATTTGGGCTTCATTGCAATTATGCCCGCCAGCGCCGCGCGCCGCTTTTCGCCGCCGGAAAGTTCAAACGGGGACTTCGCCGCAAATTTTTCCGGCGCAAGGCCAACGAGCGCCATCGCTTCATGCGCGCGCTCAAGCGCTTCCTCTTCCCCTATGCCCATGTTTTTAACGCCGAAGGCGACGTCCTTTTCAACGCTTTCCTCAAAAAGCTGATATTCTGGGTATTGGAATACCATGCCGACAAGCTTTCTTCCCTCCATGCGCTGCTTTTTATCCGCCATGTCGAACCCATCAACTTGTACGGTGCCGCTGTTGGGCTGAAGCAGGCCGTTAAGCTGCTGCACAAACGTGCTTTTGCCGCTGCCGGTATGGCCTATGAGCCCAAGGAATTCGCCGTCCTCTATCCTAAGGCTTATGTCTGTAAGGGCGGCCTTTGTTATTGCGCTGCCCTGCATGTATGCATAATTCAATTTTTCGACAACGATAGGCATATTGCTTGCGCCATTTCCTCCACGCTGAGTATACTTTTCGGCAGATTCGCGCCGCGCGCGTTCAGCCTGTTTGCAAGCTGCTGCATCACCGGCACGTCCAGCCTGTGCTTATGAAGAAGCTCATCCTGACTGAACACCTCTTTGGGTGTGCCTTCAAGTATCAGTTCGCCCCCGCTCATAACGGCCACGCGGTCCGCGCCTATGGCTTCCTCCATATATTGGGTTATCATAACAACGGTTATGCCGTTTTCCCTATGCAGCTTTGTCACAAGGTCTATTATGTCCCTGCGCCCTTTGGGGTCCAGCATGGCCGTGGCCTCGTCCAGCACAAGCACCTTGGGCTGCATGGCAAGCATGCCCGCAATGGCTATCCTTTGCTTCTGCCCGCCGGAAAGCATATTGGGCGCGCTGTGCGCGTATTTTTCCATGCCCACGGCAGCCAATGCCTTGTCCACCCGCGCGCGTATCTCGTTCCCCGGCACGCCTATGTTTTCCGGCCCGAAGGCAACGTCCTCTTCAACAATGGTGGTAACAAGCTGATTATCCGGATTCTGGAACACCATGCCCACCCTTTGGCGTATGCTGAGCGTGTCCGCCTCGTCCGCCGTGTCCATGCCGTCCACCAATACTTTGCCCTCCGTGGGCAAAAGCAGCGCGTTAAGATGCTTTGCAAGCGTGGATTTGCCGCTGCCGTTATGCCCAACCACCGCCACGAACTCGCCGTCGTTTATGGTAAGGGACACGTTGTTCAGCGCCTTCGCCGCCGCGTCCTCATATGCATAAGATACGTTCTGTATCTCTATCAAGCCCGTTTCACCTTCTTTTCCCGTGCGAATAACGCACATTCATATCCAACATATAATTATACCATTAGTTTGCAAGCGCGCACAACCCCCAACCTGGCGGCAAAAAATGCCCCGCATATAGCGGGGTTTTCGGTATAAAGCAAGACGGCGGCAGCACTGAAAAAGTGCTGCCGCCGCAGTTATCCACCTATTTCCAGCAGATAAACAGTTCTGTTTTATTAGTAATCTACGCCCTGCACCTTGCCTTCGGCAGCAAGCTCAGCCATCTTAGCGGAACGCTCTTCTTCCCACTTGGCATAAGCTTCATAGTACTCTTCGGTGTTGATACCGTTAGTGTAGATGTACTGATACTTATAACGACCGTCAGAAGCACCGAATGGAGCATACTGAGATTCGAACGGCATCAGGGTAGATCCCATGTAACCGGTACCGCCGCGCATGAACGGAATTGCAAGACACTGCTCGTTTACCAGCCAGTTCTCAGCCTCGGCGAAGAGCTCATAGCGCTTCTCAAGATCAACGCACTCAGCATTGGCGGCGTTTATCATATTATCATAAACTACGTTGTAGTAGTACTTGCCGTCCTTGGCCTGGTAAGAACCCTCAACATAGGTATCGGAAACCTCGGAAAGACCATCCGCCATGAAGATCCAGTTACGGCGATCGGCTCCGCTTATTGTGAAGGGGCTGGTCATGGTCAGAGGATCGGAGTAGTCGGGATACCAGCTGTTGAACAGCAGGCCGTAGTTACCAACGCGGAGAACGCTCTCAACGTAGCCATCCTCGGCATAGCCTTCAACCTGAACGTCAACATAATCGCTACCAAGGTTGCGCTCTAGGAACTGCTCAATAAGCTGTACGCGCTGGGTCTGAGTGGTGGAGCTGGTGACGTAAGGCAGATATACGGTTACGGGGAAAGTGGCGCCGGCAGCGGTCAGTTCCTCGATAGCCTTTTCCTTGTACTCGTTAGCAAGCTCTACGTTGTAGGTATCGCTGCTGGAGAATTCGGCGATAGGATCAAGATCGGTGTAGTCCTTACCTGCGCTGTTAAGGAAGTCGCGGCAGGTCATGGTGTTCTGTACGTGCGCCTCGGCGTTGTAGGGCTCTACAATCTGAATCAGGGAAACCTTGTCGAAGGCATGCATTATGGATTTACGGAAGTTTACGTTGTTAACGGCAAGCTTCCAGTTATCAGGCTCATACTTTTCATCGAAGTTCGGATAGAAATTGAAGTAATAGAAGTATGTCCAGTAACTCGGACGGCAGGGACGAATCTTCTCATACTTTTCGGGGTCGTTCAGCCACTCTTCAAGCTGCTCGGTAGGAACATTGCAGCCGCTAATCTCACCGCGTAGATACATCTCGGGCTCGACGGTGCCGGCCTCGGAGTTATAGATCTCGGTAATCTTGGTGATGTGCATGTCTTCCATATCCCAGTAGGTGGGGTTGAGCTCAGAAACGATGATGCTGGAGGGCTCATAGGTGGTCATTATATACTCACCGCAGTAAAGTATGGTTTCGTTATCGGTGGAGAAGTTCTCGCCGCACTCCTCGATCCACTGCTTGTTGGCCGGGAAGAAGTTCTTGTAGGTCAGAGTGGAAAGGAAGTAGGGGGTGGGGCTTTCCAGAGTATACTCAAGGGTATAATCGTCCAGAGCCTTTACGCCGACGGTTGAGAAGTCGCACTCCTTACCGTTAACGGCAGCGGTGTGGTAAGCCTCGGCGCCCTTGAGGCAGTACATCATGTCTGCCATCATGGAAGCATTATCGGGGTTAAGGATGTATTCGCAAGAAGTTACGAAGTCGTTAGCGGTCAACTCTGCATATTCCTGCTTGTCATAGGTCATCCACTTCACGCCTTGGCGGATCTTAAATGTCCAAACCAGACCGTCTTCGGAACGGGTCCAGCTCTCAGCAAGACAGGGCTGGCACAGTCCAAGGTAGTCGTACTCAACCAGAGAGTCGATGTACATGGCGGGAGTATTGTCAGTGGTGGTAAGGTAGTTCCAGTCGGTAACTTCACCGCTAAAGAGGTAGGTCAGCTCGGTCGAGTCGCTGACCTTACGACCGTCACTGGTGTACCCAGTCTCGATCTGGGAGTTGTCCCCGCTCTGGGTGTCTACCTGCGCGGTAGCCTGGGCATCGGGGGTGGTGCCGGGCTCACCAGTATCGCTTGTGCAGCCTGCGAAAGCAGACGCTGCCATGACGATGCATATGAGCATTGCCACGAGCTTAGAAATGTTCTTCATACTTTTCCTCCTGTTCTTTAATTAAAAACCTTATTGATTGCGGTTTTTAGTCTTTGTTAAGGCAGTGTTCAGAGTTGACTGCCGGACGCTAAAAATGACCTGATTTTCGTTCAAAAGCGCAAAAAGCAATGTCAATTTTATGGCAAGTATAAACATTAAATGGCATCTTTGCAAGGGCAAGTTTATAACCCTAACTTTTTCTTAACATTTAAAATGAAAAATGCTCTGATTCAGGCAAATTTAGTAAATTGGGCACTTGCGCCCGTGTTACGTTTGTTATTGATATATCTAAGTTGACCTTATCGTTAAAATGATGCGCTTTTGAAAAAGGTAGAGCTTCGCCTCTCCCCCGCCGCCGGTGTATTTGGTTTCAATCTGGAAATTGTCGCCGCTCTGGGTGTCTACCTGCGCGGTAGCCTTAGCATCGGTGGTGTCATCATTTTTCTGTGGTCTTTACATCGTTTTTGAGGCCTTGTGTTTAGTTAATTGTCCTCCAGTTAGTCTTTAACCTTGTTTTTTGATTAAATAAAGGTACTGTTTCAGGGTTTATTTCGCTTGGTTGTGTTCGCTCAAATTTTTGCATATTGTGCAAAACATCTTGTATTAATCGTTAATATTATACAACTCGAAAGCCCTAATCCCACATTCCTTGTCAAATCGCGTTATATATTTGCAATTTTATGCGATTTTTATCCCTTTTGGGTTTTACAATTACAAAGTTTTAATATATAGTTATAGAAAAGGAGATTTGGCTTATGCTTGTGTGGCTGTGTACAATAATTAAATGGATATTCACAAACCGCAACCGCAGGATAGTTACGATAGTGGTTTTCGTGAACGCTATTGCCAGCGTATTCTATCTGTTTGTGCTACACATTCCAACTCTTCTTATACTCTCGGCGCTGATTTCAGCGTACGCCGTAGCGACCCTTACCAAGGAAAGATATTTAACGCTCGGCGCGTCAAGCATCGCGGCAGTGCAGATTACGCTGCTTATTCTGCTGGAGCCGGCCATAAGCGCGCCGCTCGCCAACGCAGGCATAATACTTCTTGCCACAACCGCGTTTACGGTGCTGATGATGTCCATGATAACGAACATACAGCAGCAGGAATATTACTCAACCATAAAGGCAGACAGAAAAATTGTTTATAAGGGATGCGTAAACTCCCTTTTGATGGCACGCGGACTAAACAACATTTATTTTACCATACTGCGCTCAATACAAGCCCTTTATGGCAAATCTGCCGCGGTGTTTACGCGCGACGAAAATGGAAACGTAACCTGCGTTGACCGTCTGCCGCAGGGACTTATACTTTATGAATCAGAGCTTGAGGTAGCCAAGGCCGTGTTTGCCGATGAAGCAGCGGACATGGACAACGATGAGATTACAGTAGGCCGCTTTGGCAAAACGCACTCCACCTCCCCCTTCCTCTTCATCCCGCTTATGGCGGGCAAGGAGAAGATAGCCATCCTCGGCATAGTATTCTCCGATGAGGAAACACTTGGTGATGACATGAAGGAAGAACTATCCGGAATAATAGTTCAGGCGTCAAACGCGGTTGAGCACCAGGTGCTTGCGGACAGGCAGCAGGAGGCCATTATGAAGGGCGAGAAGGAGCGCATAAGGGCGGACTTTCTTCGCGCCATGTCTCACGACATTCGTTCTCCCCTTACGGGCATTATGAGCGCATGCTCAACGCTTATTCAGGTGGGCGAAAACATAAGTCCGGAAGCGCGGCAGAGATTGCTTGTGAACATACATGAGGAGGCGCAGTGGCTTTGTCAGATGGCTGAAAATCTGCTTTCGGTAACGCGCGTTAACAAGTACGCGGCACCCATCAAAAAAACGCCAGAGCTTGTGGAGGACGTTATAGGGGACGTTGCCCAACGCTGTGAAAAGCGATTCCCCGATTTTAAGCTTAAGGTTACAACGCCCGATGAGCCGATGCTTGTTGAGATGGATCCTACGCTTATAATTCAGACGCTTATGAACCTGATAGAGAACGCGGTTAAATACAGCGGCACCGCTAAAAGCATAGAGCTTACCGTTTCAAAGGGTAAAGGCTGCGCCGTGTTCACGGTCAGGGACCATGGCGTAGGACTTTCTCAGGACATAATAGACAACCTGTTCACGCCCATTTCCAGAGCCGATACGGATAACGTTCACGGCCTCGGCATAGGCCTTTCAATATGCCGCAGCATAATCCGCGCCCACAAGGGGCAGATTTCGGGGCGCAACACCCCCGACAGCGGTGCTGAGTTTACATTTACCCTGCCCATGGAGGAATTAGAATGAAAAAGAAAACCATACTTGTTGTTGAGGACGATGAATACATCGCAAACGTGCTTAAGTCTTTGCTTGAGGCGAATGACTATAGGATCCTTTCCGCTGAATCCGGAAGTGGAGCGTTGCAGCTTGCAGCATCCCATGTGCCAGATGCGGTACTGCTTGATTTGGGCCTACCCGATATAGACGGCACAAGCGTGCTCGCCGCCCTTCGCATGTGGTACGAAGGACCCATAATAGTCGTAAGCGCACGCCACCAGGTTAATAAAAAGGTGCAGGCGCTTGATATGGGCGCCAATGATTATATAAATAAGCCCTTCAGCGCATCCGAGCTTCTTGCTCGCATACGCGTTGCTTTAAGGCAGGCCGAAAAAATAGCCGCCCGCTCCGCCTCACCAGACACAAACTACTCCGTGGGCAACCTTACAGTTGATTTTCAGAACAACCGCGTTTACATTGCCGGAAGCGAAGTTCACCTTACCCGCCTTGAATACCGCATTGTAGAACTGCTTGCCCGCAATCCCGGCAAGGTGCTTACGCACGACTATATTATTTCAAGCATATGGGGTCCTTACGCGCCCAGCGACAATAACCTTATACTGCGCGTGAACATAGCTAACATTCGCCGCAAAATAGAAAAGAATCACAATTCCCCGCGCTACATTCTGGCGGAGATAGGCGTGGGCTACCGCATGGCAGACAATAACCCCACGGCGAACGTGGACGACAAATAAAAAGCGAAACCAAAAAGCGGCTTATCGCCGCTTTTTTGATACTCTTATATTCAGTTTTCCTTATCGAAGAGATAATCGCGATAAGCAACAATCTTGCCGCCTTCGTAATAAACCTTAGGCACTCTGCGGGGCAGAGCGGCCTGCAGGCCGTTGCGGTTAAAGTTGGTGGCCGCAGCACCCTCTGGGTATGTCATGGCGCCGGGCTCGGAGCCGAACACTATAAGCTCATCGCCTATCTTAACGTCCGGCACGTCGGTTACGTCTATCATGGCCTGGCCCATGCAGAGGAGCCCTACATAGGGGCACTTTACGCCCTTAACAAGGCACCAGCCGTTGTAGTGCGAAAGGGCGCGGGGTGCGCCGTCAACATAGCCGAATGGCAGAGTAGCGATCGTGCGCTCATGATTAGCCGCGTCCTTAAGGCCGTAGCCTATGCCCTCGTTCATGGGAAGCTTGAATATGTGCACTATCTCGCTCTTAAGCTGCATAAGCGGGCGCAGCGTTGAAATATGAGGGTTGAAGCCATAGAAGAATGAACCCGGGCGAACCATGTTATAGCGCATTTCGGGATAGCGTATTGTGCCTATGCCGTCGTCTATGCTCTTAAGCGGGAAGGTTACGCCGCGCTTTTCGCAGCCCTTTATAAAGTTCTCAAAAAGGTTCCACTGCTTGTAGTCATCGTCGCGCGTTTCAAGGGCAAGGTGACTGAATATGCCGCGGATCTCAATATTGGGAAGCTTGGCTATTTTGGCTACTATGTCCATGTTCTCCTCCGTGGGAGCAAAGCCTAAGCGATGAAGGCCGGTATCAACCTTAATCTGAATCTTCGCTTTCTTGCCGCCCATGGAAAGAACCTCCGCCTGATGCAGGGAGCATATTGTCTGCACGATATTCGCATCCGGTCCGTAGTGCAGCAGGCTGTCCGGTGAAAGGCCGAGCACAAGCAGCTCGCCCTCTTTATGGAAGCGCCTAAGCTCCAGCGCCTCGTTCATGGAAGCGACGCCAAAGTACTTAAGGCCGTATTTCATCATGTATTCCATCATTATAACAGCGCCGTGGCCGTAGCAATCCGCCTTTATAATGGCCATGGGCTCAACGCTTGGCCCCACCTCAGAGCGCAGCACATCTATATTGTATTTAAGATTGTCCAGGTTTATCTCCGCGCGGGTAGAACGAAGCTGTTCCATTTGTTAAAATCCTCCTGTTAATATCAGCATTCCCGATGCATTATAATACACAAATATCCACCATTGTAAAGAGCCAAAAAACAATAAATACCGCAGCGGTTAAATCAAAGTTAAGTTTTTTAACGCGCTATTGCGGCAACGGTGCTTTCAATATTATAATATACAAAACTACGCGTATCTATAAAGCATAGCTTGAAGCCAAAAAGAAATGGGGGAAAAACATGAAATCACTATCCGCAACCAAACGACTGTTGTCATTGCTTCTTTGCCTTGCCATGCTCCTGTGCTGCTCCTTCAGCCTTGCCGACCAAGAAACATACACCGATGAAGTCAATAAAGCAGACAGCGACGTTCCTGTTATGCAAACCGCCTACGAGGCGATTCTTTATGAAGAGAGCACAGGCACTATACTTTACTCTCTGGAACCCGATAAGCACAACGCTCCCGCCAGCATGACAAAGGTTATGACCGCAGTGTTGGTGCTTGAATATAATCCCAAGCTTACCGGCAGTACCGTTGTTTCCGCGGATGCAGTCAGCCCCACCTACTGCTCCTGGATGGATACCGACCACCTTTACGAAGGTGAGGAAGTAACCATACTGAACCTTATGAAATACCTGCTCATACCCTCCGGCAACGAGGCCGCTACCACACTTGCCGAATATGTTGCGGGCGACATACCCACCTTTATAGATATGATGAACGAAAAGGCCACCGAGCTTGGCATGACCAATACTCACTATGAGGATCCGCACGGTCTTTCGTCCGATTCTTATATAAGCGTGCAGGATATGCTTACCCTTTGCCGCTATGCCATGACGTTCAAGCCTTTCCGCAACATAGTGCACATGAACGGCGGCTCCCTGCCAGCCTCCAACAGGCGTGAATACGAGATGAGGTACTATACCTCCAACCGTTTCCTTGATCCGGACGGCAATTCCGCTTATGTAACCGGCTACAACAAGGACATTATAGGCATAAAGACCGGCACCACTCCCGCCGCAGGCTACAACATTTCCTCCTGTATGGTTAAGGACGGCCTTACGTTCTATACCGTTGTAATGCACTGCTCCGATATTCTGGGCGAGGATTATTCCATGACGGACGGCCGCTATATCGATACCAAGGCGCTCTTTGATTACGCGCGCCTGTTTGAGAAGCAAGGTTACGCTGCGGGCGACACCGTTTGTGAGAAGTCTCTTTGGGGCATCCTGTTCGGCTCCGCCATTCCCCTTACAGCCAAGGAAAATATGTATCTTCTCGGCCGCGAGGGCGAGGCGCTTAACCTCACCATAGAGCTTAGCGTTGAGGGACACTCCGTCAAGGCGGGTGACGTTGTTGGCCGCGCTGTTATAACCGACGAATTCGACAACGTACACGAAACCGAGCTTGTGGCGTCCAAGGATGTCGGCATAAGCCTTGTGTTCCCCATTACAGCAATATCAATTATAGTCATTTTGGCTGTGGTTATAATATTGGCGGTTAGGCGCGCAAAAAAGCGCAAGGCCGTTCAAGAATCAACGGAGGTTAACGAAGAGAACCAATGATTAACGAACTGATTTCAAAGCAGATTGATGACATATTCGCCCTGTGGACAAACGGCATTTGCCCAGGCGGTCAGGTGCTTGTGCAGCAGCATGGCAAAACCATATATGAGCGCTGCTTTGGCTACGCGGACATTGAGAACCGCGTGCCAATAACACCGGATACATATTCCATGTGGCTTCCGTTTCCAAGCAGTTCACTGTAATGGCCGTTATGCTCCTTGCGAGGGACGGCCTTGTTGTCTTGGACGCAGACATTCGCATATATATAGGCGAATACGTGGCCTTTAAGGATCACGTTACTGTGCGCGACCTTATGAACAACAGTTCCGGCATACGCGACCTGTTTGAGATGCAGGACATCATGGGCATAAGCAACGACGATATAAGCACACAGAACTTCGTGTTGCGCCTCTGCTCCCGCCAGAAGGAAGTTAACTTTGAGCCTGAAAGCAGATATTCATACAGCAACATGAACTTTATTCTGCTTTCCGCCATAGTTGAAAATGTTACCGGAAAGACATTCCCTGATTTCATTAATGAACGCATATTTAAGCCCCTAGGGATGGAGCACAGCGCTGTTCGTGACAAGTACTGGACCTGCATACCCAACCGCTCAAATTCCTTTATGGACAACGGCACCAAGTATTTTTACAATCCCCTTGTATACGGTCTTTACGGCGCAACCGCGCTCAATACCTGCGCGCGACCTTGCCAAATGGATGCGCAACTATAGCGAGCATATAATTTGCGACCAAGTGCTTATAGACGAAATGACAACCGTTACCCCGCTTAAGAACAATGCCCCCACTACCTACGCCTGTGGGCTTTGGGTAGGCAGCGTTGAGGGTCACCGCTATCTTATCCATGTTGGTGAGGACGCTGGCTTCCGCACCGTTACACTGCGCCTTAGGGACGATGACCTGAACATAATAATTCTTTCAAATACCAACAATACCCTTACCGACCCCTCCGCTTGGAAGATAGCAAGGCTTATACTTGGCATGGAGTCGTTCAAGAGAGACGAAAGGCCAATTAATGAAAAGTTTGATGTATCCGAGGCTGCAGGCTTCTATTATGCCGAGCTTCCCATCTCCGCCATCGTAAAGATAATTGAAAAGAACGGCTGCTTCTACTGGTGCGAAAAATACGGCCTCACTCCCCCTCACCCGCGTTCGCGGCAACCTGTTCCGCGCGGGCAGGCTGGAAACCTACTTTCTGCTTGGCGCTGACAATCCCATGTATTACACGCCCGAAGAGACGATTTGCTTGAACAAGGCCGTAGACGCGCTCGTATGCGAATGCGATGGCAAGCGCTACGAGGGCAGATATTACTGTGATGAGTTTGAAACATTCTATAATGTAGTTTACGAGAACGGCACGATGTACATGGACCATATCCGCCGCGGCAGAGCCACTCTGCACCCAGTTGGCAAGGGCGGATTTGTGGCGGAATATCTGCGCACATGCTTTGTGCAGTTTGAGGAAAACGAAAAGGGCGAAGTTACCGGGCTTTACTTCTCCGGCGTGCGCGTAGCCCATATGCCTTTCACGAAGGTTTCATGCAATAAATAATGGCCAAATTTTAATTCGGAGGTTTTTTACTAATATGAAAATTGAAAGCATTGACCTTTATCTGGTAGAAAACCGCTTCCATAAGCCCTGGCACACCGCCTACGGCTCCGATGCTGGCAACGCCGTGCTGCTCACTAGGCTGCGCAGCGGCAATTACGAGGGATGGAGCGAGTCCAGTCCTCTGCCCGGACCCACCTACTGCTATGAATACGGCGAGGGTATTTTCAACGTGGCTTCCCGCTTCCTTACCCCCATGGTGCTCGGCAAGGAGCTTGACACCGCCGACGACGTGCTCGCAGCCATGAAAGACATAAAGGGCAACCCTTTTTCTAAGGCCGGCATAGAGATGGCGTGGTGACGCTTAAAGCCGGAATGGAGGGCGTACCCCTTCATAAGCTGCTTTGCCCCGAGGGCACCAGCACCACCGTTGACGAGGGTGCTGGATTCGGCGTATGCGACACGATAGACGAGCTTATAGCCGAGATTGGCCAGCCCATAGACAGCAGCGCAAAGCGTGTTAAGCTCAAGGCCATGCACGGCTGGGATGTAGACATGGTTGCCGCCGTGCGTTCCACCTTCCCCCAGGGCGTATTTCATATTGACTGCAACTCCTCTTACACAATAGACGAGGCCGATGTGTTTCGCAAGATGGACAAGTTCGGCCTTGCCATGATAGAGCAGCCTTTTAGCCCCATGGACGTTGTTGACCACGCCAAGCTTCAGAAGATGATAAATACCCCCATTTGCCTTGATGAGAGCATTACCGATCCCTTCAACGCCTGCCAAGCGATTAAGCTGGGTGCCTGCGGCTTTATAAACATTAAGCCAGCGCGCGTAGGCGGCCTCGGCAACTCAATTAAGATAAACAAAAATGTGCCAGCAGGCCGGCATTGGCTGCTGGGTTGGCGGCATGATGGAAAGCGATACCGGCAAGAGCATCTGCGCAGAGCTTGCCCTGTGCGACAATATGATATATCCGCATGACATTGCCGCCGAGTGCGACAACTACCCTGAGCCCATAGCCGTACACCCGCTGCAGCACACCGCGCCCTGGCAGTACTCTGCCTCCACCGTAGCTGGCACTCCCATAAAGCCGGACATGAACAAAATGCTGTCCAAGGCTACGCATCAGTTTCACATAGACGCGGAGAAATAAGGAATAGCATGAATCGGCAATGCCCCTAACAACTACAAATGTGACACAGGAGACCATCGCATCTCTGACGTTAAGACAGTAAAATTCAAATTTCTCGGAGCAGGCATGATTTCGGTTATGCCTGTTCTGCTTTTAGCAGCTCATCCACGGGAATGTAACCAACAAAGTCGTACTCGATATGTACCTTCTGTCTGCGCTTGCCGCTGGACTTGTCGAGCGCATCTACATAGGCGCCTTGGCAAGCTCTCTGAGGGCATAGTGAGTCAGCTCCGCAAGTGTGCTGTTCCTATTTACCCTGTGAACAAACTGCTCTATATTCTCTGCCTGTTGTTCCTGTTCATGTATTTGCTATTGCAGACCTTTGAGCTCGACTTTGAGGTCTTTCTGTTCCTCGGTGCAGTTCTTGCTTAAGCTGTCCACAGCGATTGCCCATACCATCCTCCGCAGAAAAAGTTTTTCTGATTCACGCAGAATGCCCTTAAATTAAGCCGTGTTCTTTGTTGAACTTAGTACAATATTATTTGCTTATGCCATTTTGCCGGACGCAACAAGTGCCCGGAGGGGTACGGCGAGGTGGCGGAGTGCCCCAAAAAGCACGGCAACACTCTGCGTGTCCCCTTTAAGGGCAGCACTGGATAGAAGCGATTTTCTCGCCAAGCCCTTGAAAATTCAGCAAAAACGACTTGACAAACACGAGGAACACCTGCACAATTAAGCAAGCAACAGACAGACAGGCTGAGTCTGTCCTTTTGTGCTGATACCAAGAATATTGCCGGGGTTGCCGAAACGTCGTCAGCAAGCGTAATAAAGATCGCCATCAATTCAAGCAAGTGCAACACCATAAGAAAAGAAAGCTTCATTGAGGGGATTTCTAACCGAGGCATTTGCGAGGGCGGTTGTTGATCAGATCCGTCATACGTCTGATATACTCCTTGGAAAGGGTGTGAAAATTGCAGCCTTTGGGAAAGAAAAAGCGAAGCAGGCCGTTGGTGTTCTCGTTAGTGCCTCGCTGTCATGGCTTGTGTGGCTCCTCAAAGTAAATCGGAGCGCCGATGACTGCTTCAAGCTCCCTGAACCAAGAAAACTCCGAGCCGTTGTCCAGCAAGATGCTTTTTACAGGCACACCTTTGAGCATCTTCTCTATTATTTCCCTTGTTTCGTTCGCATTGCAGCTGCGGATTTGATGTGAAGAGAAAACGGCTCTTTCGGTCTACGAGTGTCACCAGCAGCCCTTTCCTTGTTTCGCCGTAAACCGTATCTCCCTCAAAATCGCCTATTCTCTGCCTGTTTCTGATTTTATCCGGCCACTCGGATATTATAAAACGCACCCGATTTGTTATCGGGTGCGTTTAAAGGAGTAACACAACCGCGCGTTAAGCGCTTGTTTTATTCACCTTTCTCCATCTTCGCAAGCTTATTACGATACTGCTCCAGCTCGTAATTGTTGCAGGTGATGAAGTGATTCGGACGGATTTCGGTCCAGAAGGGCTTATCCTTCGTGTAGTTATGGATGGAAGGATCATAAATTTCCAGCACCTTATTCTTCTCCTCACGCGGATCGGGCTGCGGTATGGCGGAAAGCAGCGCGCGCGTATAAGGATGCATGGGATATGTGAAGAGCTCTTCGGTATCCGCAAGCTCAACTATAACGCCCTTGTGTATAACGGCGATACGATCCGCTATGAAGCGCATAACGGAAAGATCGTGCGAAATGAACAGGTAGGTCAGGCCGCGCTGCTGCTGCATTGCACTGAGAAGGTTAAGCACCTGAGCACGTATTGAAACGTCCAGTGCGCTTATAGGTTCGTCGGCGATGATGAAGTCAGGCTCCATTATAAGGGCCCGGGCTATGCCGATACGCTGCCTCTGGCCGCCGGAGAACTCGTGCGGGAAGCGGCTGGCGAATTCGGGCAGCAGGCCAACGTCCTGCAGAACATCTGCAACGCGCTTTGAGCGCTCTTCCTTGGACATTTCCGGATGGATGTTCATAAGGCCTTCGGAAACGATGTAATCAACCTTGGCGCGCTCATTCAGGCTTGCCATAGGATCCTGGAATATCATCTGGATTTTCTGGGTGATTCTATGGTCGAGCTCCTTGGATATCTTGCCGCTTATGCGCTCGCCCTTATATATAATCTCGCCCTTGGCGGCGGGGTTAATGCGGATAATGGCACGGCCGATGGTGGTTTTACCGGAACCGGACTCGCCAACCAGACCGAAGGTTTCGCCCTTGTAGATATCAAAGCTTACGCCCTTAACGGCAACGAATGGATTGCTCTTAGAGCCGAACTGTACAACCAGATCCTTAACCTCAATAAGCTTTTCACCAATCTTCTTCTTATGCGTACCAAGCTTGGCGTTAGCCTCCCTGGCCTTGGCAATGGAAGTGTTGGGCGGGTCTACATGAGGAGCCCTGGGGTCAAGCAGCCATGTACGAGCCTTATGAGTGGGGGATACCTCAAAGTAAGGTGGCCTCTCCATAAGGTCTACCTGCATGGCGTAGCGATTACGGGGTGCAAACGCATCGCCGCGGATTTCGGTGAACAGGTTTGGAGGAGTACCTTCTATCGAGAACAGAGGCTGTCCCTTTATGCCAAGCTGCGGCAGAGAACTGAGCAGCGCCCAAGTGTAAGGATGCTTAGGAGTGTAGAATACATCCTCGCAGGTGCCTATTTCAACTATGTCGCCGGCGTACATAACGGCCACGCGGTCAGCAACGTTAGCAACAACGCCAAGGTCGTGGGTTATGTAGATTATGGTAAGGTTGTACTTGGACTGCAGTTTCCTAAGCAAGGCAAGTATCTGAGCCTGTATGGTAACATCCAGAGCGGTAGTAGGCTCATCGCAAATGAGGATCTTCGGGTTGCAGGCGATGGCTATTGCTATAACCACACGCTGCCTCATGCCGCCAGAGAATTCGTGAGGATAATCCTTGCAGCGCTTCTCGGGCTCCAGTATGCCAACATCGTTTAGAATCTCAATAACCTTTTCCTGAGCTTCCGCTCCCTTAAGACCCTGATGCAGATCCAGCGCCTCACGAATCTGGGTGCCAATGGTCTGCAGGGGGTCAAGGCTAGTCATAGGATCCTGGAAAACTATGGCGATTTCCTTACCGCGGATCTTAGTCCATTCCTCGTTCTTCTTGTACTTGGCTATATCAACGCCACCGTACCAAATTTCGCCGGAATCAATCCAGCCGTTCTTATCAAGCATTCCTATGAAGGATTTGCAGAATACGCTCTTGCCGGAGCCGGACTCACCAACTATTGCAAGGTTTTCGCCCTTATGAAGGTCAAGGCTTACGCCGCGAAGAGCGGTAAACTCCTGACCGCGCAGTGAGAACTTTACCACAAGATCCTTAACAGAAAGGATGGATTCTTTTTCTACGTTCTGATTCTGTTCCATTTCTTCTCATACCCTCCTTACACGTGGTTGCGCGGGTCTGATGCATCGGCAAACTTGTTGCCAAGCACATAGAAGCAGATGGTAACCGCAGCAACAACAACCGCTGGGAATACCAGCTGATACATCTGCGAGGGGTTCATCATAACGCGACGACCCTCCTCAATCAGATTGCCCAGAGACGGAGTGTCTATAGGTAACCCCAGACCAACGTAAGTAAGAAACACTTCGGAACCTATAACACCGGGGATTGAAAGCGCCATATCCATCATAACAACGGAGACAATCTGCGGGAGCAGGTTCTTTACTATAACGCGGGGTATCGGCGTGCCAAGGCAGCGGGATGCCAGGTTATACTCACGGTCACGAATTATGATGATAAGGTTACGTATCCATTTTGCCATACCTATCCAGTTGGTTAGGCACATGGACAAAATTATTGTCTTAAGGCTCGGGCGCAGAACGTACGCGAGAAGCGTTCTTAAAACGGTAAGAGGGATGTTGTTAAGAACGTTGTATATTTCCGTGATCAGCGGATCAAGCGGACGTACATAACCCCAAATAGCGCCTATCGTAATACCGATTATAGTGGAGCTGAGAACGGCAACAACGGCTATGAACAGCGAAGTGCGCGTGCCGCTCCAAATACGGGACCACAAATCCTGGCCGATTATGTTCGTTCCGAACCAAAACTCACTGTTGGGCTGTACGTTATGGTACTGCCTTCCGGTTTCGGGATTCAGGAATATTTCCGTGGGGCTCTTCTGGCTGGGCAGATAGGGCTGGATGAACGTGAATAGCAGCAGGGAAATCATGAAATAAAGCATAATCCTTGTTGTGCGCTGGCTCATGAAGAGTTTAAAGGTGCTCTTCCAATATGAATAGCCGGAATAAGCGACAGATTCGGAGCGCTCTTTGCTGAACGTTATAAAGCTGAAAAGCTCCTCATCGCTCATGCTGTTCATTTTTTTCATTATCCTAGTCATTAGCGGCCGCCTCCTTTCTTGCCGAGGGTGATACGCGGGTCACAAGCCATCATGGCAAGGTCACCAAGCAGCATGCCCAGAACGCTCAGCACTGCGTATAGCAGCACTAGAGTCTGAACCAGCGGATTATCTTGAACCTGTATGGCTTTAACCAGCAGTCCGCCGGTACCGGGGATTGAATACAAGGACTCAATGTAAAGAGAACCGGATATAGTAAATATGATGGAGGAAGGCAGAACCTGCGCGAAGGGAGCGAATGCGTTGCGCAGAACGTGTTTGCGCATTATCTGCTTTTCGGAAAGGCCCTTGGCGCGCGCCAGCTTAACATAGTCGGCGTTGATCTGATCCATCATGTAGCGGCGAATCCACATAGCATTGCTCGCTATGCCGCCCAAAGACATTGATATTACAGGTAAGATATATGTCACCAGTTTATCCTCCCTGTACAACATACTTATGTTCAATACCTTTGTTCCGAAGAACTGAATGAAAAGGTATATAACCATGCTCGGCACGGCTTGAATGAACATAATGTAAATGTTGCCGATAGTGTCGGCCGCCTTGCCGTATCTGCGAACCATCAGCATACCGAGTCCGATACCAAGTGAGAGCGAAACAATAAGCGAAAGCGCGCCGAAGCGGAATGATGGCAGCAGCTTAGGAACTATAACATCCCAAACGGACTTGCCGGCATAGTAAGTTATAGACTCGCCGAAATCCAGATGTGCAAGATCCTTAAGATAGTTCCACAGCTGAACATAAACCGGTTGATCAAGACCGAGCTTATGTAGTATGGCCTGCTTGGTGGTGTCGTTCATCTTGTCTACGCGGTCGCCGAAGTAGGTATCTACCGGCAGCAGACGCATCAACAGAAAGACTATCACCAATACAAGGAACAGGGAGATCAGAGATCTGCCTATACGTCCCAATACATACTTGATGATTTCCAATTACGTGTACCCCTTTTTATTATTTCTTTGAGTTCCCGCCATAGGCAGTCTCCGGCATACAATGAATCGCTCCGTTGTATCCCGCAGACCGGGCAGAGAGTCAATACCGCGACGGCAGCAGCGCTGCCGCTACGGGTAAATGCGTCTAAGTGAATTCAGTTATGGATTTATGGAAGTTTACTTTGTTAACGGCAAGCTTCCAGTTATCAGGCTCATACTTTTCATCGAAGTTCGGATAGAAATTGAAGTAATAGAAGTATGTCCAGTAACTCGGACGGCAGGGACGAATCTTCTCATACTTTTCGGGGTCGTTCAGCCACTCTTCAAGCTGCTCGGTAGGAACATTGCAGCCGCTAATCTCACCGCGTAGATACATCTCGGGCTCGACGGTGCCGGCCTCGGAGTTATAGATCTCGGTAATCTTGGTGATGTGCATGTCTTCCATATCCCAGTAGGTGGGGTTGAGCTCAGAAACGATGATGCTGGAGGGCTCATAGGTGGTCATTATATACTCACCGCAGTAAAGTATGGTTTCGTTATCGGTGGAGAAGTTCTCGCCGCACTCCTCGATCCACTGCTTGTTGGCCGGGAAGAAGTTCTTGTAGGTCAGCTCGGTCGAGTCGCTGACCTTACGACCGTCGCTGGTGTACTCAGTCTCGATCTGGGAGTTGTCCCCGCTCTGGGCGCCTACCTGCGCGGTAGCCTGAGCGTCATCAGTTATGGTGTTAGAGTCAGTGGTGCAGCCTACAAAGGGAGCCGCTACCATGACGATGCTCATGAGCGTTGCCACGAACTTCTTAAAGCTCTTCATGTTCTTCCTCCTATTCTGATTTTATAAAAGCCTGTATGGACCTTTATCTGGGTAGGACGCCACCATCCTGCACCACTCTTTGATGTAAATTTAGTTTTTTTGCTGCAGATATAGGCAAAACTGCAAACAAAAAAGCTTATAAGCGTTTCGATTTCCTGCAAATTATAAGGCATTATGTTTTTTGCTCGCAATATTGATACACCTTTTCTAACTTTTTCTTAACGCTTTATAACGTTTTCTTGGTCATGTATTGTTAATAATTATATCAAACCTGTAAATAAAAATCTCCCCCGCATAGCGTTTCGGGCATATCCCTAATAAAGCTAACAGTGCACAAGTGCGCATGAAACGCCTGCCAGCTTGCGCCCATTACTTGCTACCCATAAACGGATCCCATGGGCCGAATATACTTAATTGATCAGCTTCCTTGTCTCTTTTCAGCTGGTCGGCTATATATTCTGTTATAGCTTTCGTGTTTTTCCCTACTGTATCCACATAATATCCTTTGCACCAAACCTCCCTATTCCTGTATGCAAATTTCATATTACCATACTTTTGGAATATCATTAAGCTGCTCTTGCCTTTCAAGTATCCCATAAACCCGGAAACACTAAGTTTCGGCGGTATACTAAGCAGCAGGTGTATATGGTCGGGGCATATTTATCCCCCCTATTATTTCTGCTCATTTTTGCAGCTGTTTAGTGCATCAGACTATATTGTTCACCGCTTAAGCTCTTTTCAACCCCGCCACTATGGCGGGGTTTTCGGTATACAAAAAAGCGGGCAGGATAGCCGCTCCCGCCCGCTTGATATGCGCTTTGTTCTATTCGGTTTTATCTGCCGGAGGTCTGCTGGGATATGCCCTTGATGGTCTTTAT
>ERZ1026780.716-NODE-716-length-24615-cov-17.122923_pt1 | contig 24615 bp, 19 predicted proteins | sample MGYA00380126_ERZ1026780 | MGnify/ENA primary metagenome ERZ1026780 (study PRJEB33269, sample SAMEA4719762) | human gut metagenome | biome: human-associated habitat; feature: organic feature; material: feces | place: Cameroon | collected 2013-10 ... | reverse complement strand
AATATAACGAAAAGGAGCGGCTTTTTATGGCCGCTCCTTGAAAGATAACTATTAGCCTGAATTATTCATAAAGAAAGTAAAGGAATCCTCATAATTATTTGGTAATCAGAGGGTTAATTGTTATTTTTGTAATGCTAAAAACAAAAAAACTTCCTTTACTTCATGAGCAAAATTACTTCATATTCCGCAGATTACCAAACTTTTCCTGCACTGTTTGAACTTGAGCCCGTGGCCGGCAAGAAAGTGACGGTAGATTTCTCCGCACCCGAACTCTCCTCGCTCGGCGGACTGTCCCTTGTCCGCGAATATGAAAAGTCATCTAACCGCATCATCGAACGCATCGAATCCTGTATCAAAGATCCGCGCCGGGAACCTATGGTGGTACACAGCCAGACGGAGATGCTCCGCCAGAGGATATACCAGATAATGGCCGGCTTTGAGGACGCCGACGACTGCGACAGGCTATGCCGCGACGGAATCCTGAAGATGTGTGCCGGACGGTCTGCTTCGGATGAAATCGACCTGGCTTCCCAGCCTACGATGACGCGTCTGGAGAACCGCCTGTCCCGCAAGGAACTGTTCGATATCGGAGAGGCCTTCATCGATGACTTCATCGCTTCGTACAACTCAGAGCCCGATTCCATCATCATTGATGCCGACGACACGAATGCCGACACATATGGCGCGCAGCAGCTCACGCTCTTCAACGCCTATTATGGGGAATACTGCTATATGCCCCTGCTGTTGTTCGAGGGGCGCAGCGGAAAGCTCATCCTTCCCATCCTCAGACCAGGTCGCGGCAACAAGGCAATCAACATTTCAGGCCTGCTCAAACAGTTGATAACCAGGCTCCGCAAGAAGTGGAGACACACTCTGATAATAGTACGGGGAGACTCCCATTTCTGCTCCCACGACTTCATGGACTGGGCAACAGAGCAACAGGATGGCATCCACTTCATTACGGGACTTGCCGGGAACGTGAAGCTCCAGAAGATAACCGCACACTGGCTTGACACTGCGGTTGCATCTTACAAGGCCACCGGTGAAGAGGTGCGCATGTTCCATTCGTTTATGTACAAGGCCAATTCCTGGAAGCATCCTCAAAGGGTTGTTGTCAAAATCGAGGTCAACAGCCTCGGAACAAACGTCAGATATGTCGTGACGGACTTCAAGGGGCAGAGGTCCAGCTTCATATACTCTGAATGCTATTGTGACCGAGGACGCATGGAGCAGATGATTGCCGAACTCAAGAACGGACTCAAGGCCGACAGGATGTCCTGCAACAAGTTCTCTGCCAACCAGTTCAGGCTCTATCTGCACTGCGCCGCATACGTAATCCTGCATTCGTTTCAGGCCGATATGCTCGTGGGAACCGAACTTGAGTGCAGTACCATCACCACAATGAGGGGAAAACTGCTCCTGAGCGCGGTGTCCATCGATGAGAAGAAGACTTGCATACGCCTTCGATTCTCACAGAAGGCTCCGATGCTTCCCGAAATGGTGTCCGTATTGACCAGACTGCAACATCTGACATCCTCATAAACCGAGTAATTATCCGAATATAAGTCACGTAACCCCGATAGGGGAAGCACTGCTGCGCTCCACACTTGAAAAAACGCGCTATCCTGTGCCTTCTGGCCATCTTCCGCTGCTGCTTTCAGGCACATCGAACGGCTTTTATCAGAAAAACCATGTGGTGCCGGAGAAATGCGGACCAATCGGACAGCTACTGCGAAGACAAAGCGTGGTGGCTATGAATAATTCAGGTTAGAAGCTGTTTTGAAGGGCGCTCACTCGACGTTTTCCCTGAACTCAAGCAGATCTCCAGGCTGACAGTCCAATGCCTTGCAGAGTGCGTCGAGTGTGCTGAATCGGACACCCTTGGCCTTGCCGGTCTTCAGAATCGACAGGTTCACCGCCGAAAGCCCGATCTTGTCAGCCAGTTCGGCGGAAGTCATCTTCCGCCGAGCCAGCATCACATCGACATTTACTACTATTGGCATAATGATTATTCTTCAGCGGTTTCTTCCTGAGGCTGCTCCTCCGGCTTGGACTCCTTTCCCTTAAGATATTCAGGCAGATTCATTCCCGCCATGTTGAAAAGATCCTGGAGCGGAGGAACGGAACCCATCAGGCCGGAGATGAAGTTCGCGGTCGATGTCTTGCCGTTCTTTCCTTCGCCGTTGCCGTCCCAGACGGTAACCTTGTCGATCTTTATGCCCTTGACAGCCTCGACCTGAGTCTTGACGAGTTCAGGCAGCTTGTCCGCGATGAGCATAAGCACGGCCTTCTGAGGATCGCCGGCAGCGGCCTTGACGAGCTCGTTGAAACCGTCTGCCTGCTTTGAGAGGACCTCAAGGGTACCGCGGGCCTGAGCGTCCATCTTGGCGAAGATGGCGTCTGCCTCTCCCTTGGCCAGCCTGCGGACCTTCTCGGCCTCGGCCTCAGCCTCGATGATGAGCTTCTCCTTGTCGATCTGGGCAGGAACGACGATGTTGGCCTGCTGGGTAGCCCTCTCCCTCTCGGCACGGGCAAGCTCGGCGTCACGCTCGCTCTGGTAGGCCTCCTGGAGGGCCTTGGCGGCCTGTACCTTCTCGGCTGCTACCGCTATACGCGCGGCCTCAGCTTCTTTCTCACGGCGCTGTGCGTCAGAATTAGCGATGTCGATCTTGGAAGTGTTCTCTCCCTGTACGGCAAGAGCGTTCGCGGCTGCGGTCTTGATACGGGTATCTCTCTGGGTCTCAGCGATTCGGATGTCCTTGTCCCTGTCGGCCTCGGCCTTACCGATCTCACCGTAACGGTTCTGCTCGGCAACACTCTTCTTGGCGTCGTTGATGGCCTTCGCTGCGGCTTCCTTACCGAGAGCCTCGATGTAGCCGGACTCGTCACGGATGTCGGTCACGTTCACGTTGATGAGCTTGAGACCGATCTTGCGGAGCTCAGCCTCAACGTTCTGGCTGACGGCCACAAGGAATTTGTCACGGTCGGAGTTGATCTCCTCGATGTCCATCGTTGCGATGACCAGACGAAGCTGTCCGAAAAGGATATCGGTCGCGATGTTCTGGATGTTGTCGATGGAGAGTCCGAGAAGTCTCTCGGCAGCGTTTGTCATACTGTCCGGCTCGGTGGATATTCCGACGGTGAATCGGCAAGGCACATCGACACGGATGTTCTGCTTGGAAAGAGCGTTGGTAAGGTTGCACTCGATCGAGATCGGCTTGAGGTCAAGGAACGCATAGTCCTGGAACACAGGCCAGACGAACGCCGCACCACCGTGGATGCATCGCGCGGATGAGATTGATCCGCTCTTGTTCTTGCCTGTCTTACCGTAGATGACCATAACCTTGTCGGAAGGGCAGCGGCGGTAGCGCTTGAGAATCGCCGAAAAAGTCACGAATATGACTGCGACGATGATGAGGATAAGGGATAGTTCCATATTCAAAGGGTTTAAAATGTGTTAATATATTCGTAAATAATTGATTGCTTGGTTGTTGCTTTCGCGTCGGCTCTTTAGATGATGGTCGGGTTGAGTTCCTCCACCAGCATCGTGTAGTCGTTGATGACTTCTGTGACCTTTATCGCCGTTCCGGTGCGGATCGTGTCCCCGTCGGTGACGGCGTCATATTCCCTGACGGCGTTGTTGATGGTGATCTGGACCTTGCCTTCGCCCTTGCGCTCGCCTGGAATCGTGAGGTAAACCTTCCCCTCGCATCCGACGGCGGACTTGTGCACATCGATGTTTCCCGTCTGCTGCATTCCGCTGAGCCATTTGAATATCCACATAACAACAGCGACCAGAAGTATGCCGACTATTACGGAGATGATGATCAGCAATGCGTTAGACTGAATCTTCTCGTGCATCAGCACGGCCGTCCATCCGAATCCCAAGCAGAAGTTGACCAGGTTGCGGAACGTCAGGAGGTTCATTGAAGGATCCGCGTCGAAAGACCCGTCCGAAGTGTCGAGATCGAAATCCGCGTCGTGGTCTCCCAGCCCTAAGAATGTCATAACAGTCTGAATGACGAAAATCAGCGATGCCGAGAGCGTGATGGCCCAAAGGACCTGCATTGCCGTACTAAGTGATGTCCACCAGGTAATCATATCTATTAGTTTTTAGTTAGGCGGCCGGATTCCTTTCCGCACCGCTTCTTTTGCAAATATATTAATAAATTTATGAAAAACAATAATCTTTTCAAAAAATACATAAATATTTTATGAATATGTCCGCTAGCCATCACCGCACCTCGCCTCATAGGGGAAACCGCCGCGGAGCGAAAGAGGAAAATGCAGGCGGATGAGCCACGGATTTTGTACGAAAATCAATGAATATTGTATGAAATGAAGATCGCTCTTATTTCGTACATCATTCCAGTTGTTTCATAAAACTGATTTTGAAACCGGCATTATATTCCGGAACTTTGCATCGTTGAAAATATCGGATATGTTATGAAAACAAAAAAGATACATCATTATATGAACAAAACTATTCACGTGTCGGCCATCGTGCTGGCGATTCTCATCCTGACCGTGGGCTGCCAAGGGAAGAAGGGCGGCTCACGGGCTGAGGATGAAGGTTCAAACACAGTCCTTGCTCACAGCACCATTCAAAGGTATTCCGGAAAGGCCACGGTTACCGGAAGTGAATATTTGGGCAAACTCAGTGAAATCTGCCGTCATTCTGTTGATTCGCTCGATGGCGATGGATGCAGCCTTGATTTAGACATTCTGGAGAGCAAATTCGCCGATGAGATATTCCTTGATTTGGATGAGGATATCCGGAAGGATGATTTTGCCCTTTCGGTCAAGGATTGGTTCGACAAGACGGCGTTCATCTATTACTGCTCTTCGCTTTATGAGCTTCGCGCGCGATACGACCGTAATAACTATTCCTTTGACACCACGGCTGTGGAAACGCCGGGCTCGACAATGTTGACTGGAGAGATGAGACCGTCAATGAGCGTGTTGCAGAAGGTGTTCCCTGACAAACGTGTCAGAGATGCGGCTTCAGCGCTTTTGAATATGCTGTACAAGACCCCTGATTTCAATGATGTGAGCAAGCATTTAGGTGAATTGGTGGATGCTTATAAATCAGCCGCTTTCGCTTCCGGGATGCCAATAGATACGGCCAGGATCGGCAAAGCTTTCGCGAATGAGGATGCTTACTATGACAAGTCGGCGTTTGTTCCGGACATAAAGCGTTTCCGTGACGCAAGGGCCTATTTTGACAGTGCAGCCGTTCAGATCAAAGATCCTGTCGGAGAGATAGAGGCGCGGATGAAAGCCCCGATGGATTTCGACACCAAGTGTGTCTATGCGATAGAACTTTCGCACGTCCTGCCGGTAGATTGCGTGGACACCCTCGGAGCCATTATCGAGTCAAAGATATATTCCCGCTACCTCCTTGAGGTCTGGGAGAATTGGCGTGCTGAAGCCCAGTTCGCGTGCTTCGGCTGCTCGAATGATTCGGTCATCCCTAATGCTTACTATTTCAAAGTGCGAAACATCTGCGCCAACACGATGCTTCGTCATATTCAGAAACATCCGGAAGACAACGATGCGTATCTGCGCCTCTTCCGCCTGCTTTATTGCGAACCGATCCATCGTGGCGGACCTATGGGCAATGAACTCATTACCATATTGTATCAATTAAGACACAGCTAAGTACGGAATGCTCGGTTCGCATAAGTCCGTGCGTGAAACGTCTTTTCTTGCGCAGATACCGGATAGCCTTCGGAAGCGAAAAGGGGGAAAATGTCTCCCACAAGTGTTCAGCAACACTCTCGGGAGACGAAAAGCGGGGAAAAACGTTTCCCAAGAGCGCAGGATGCACCCTTGAGGAGCCGAAGTGGCAAAAAGTGTTACCGAAGTGATGTGTTTAATCTCTTAAGACACCCGTCTTGACGAGTCGTTCCGGAACTTGAACATCCCTGTCTCGTGGCTGATCCTGCCTAGGGCTATCCATTTATTGTAGCCGTTTTGCTCGGCCCAATTTGCGTACAAACGCTGAATTTTCATAGGGTGAAGCTGAACCTTTGGGATTCCTTTCCATTTTGAGTCTGGAATCAGAGCATTGGCCGCAAAAGCATTGGCCTCTTTCTCCTCAGGACTTTCATTATCGTAGTCTTCCAGATTGACTCTGCAATCCTCGGTGTCGTGATTCTTGATATGTCCAAGTTCGTGCATTACAGCAAAAGCCAGATTGTCAATCCTATCGTATCTCATTGTCACAATGATGCACGGATGGCCGTTGTAATCAAATGAGTATCCATCTATTGATGCCCCTGCAACTTTGGGAACCATTCCAAAAACAATCCCGAACTCGGCAAATTTTTTTGCGAGATTGTCGAGGGTGTTCTCATTTTTGTGAAGTATTGAACTAATCTGTGGTACCAGTTCATCAATCCTGCTGCTGTCATATTCATTCTGTAAAGTGTTTGAATATGCGAACCTTCTTGCAAGGAGCATCCAAGTCATAATCATACGAGGATCCTTGCCGACCTTTGCGGATTTCTTGAACAATCCCGTGGTCTGAATAGAAAGCTTGGCAGGCTCCGGAAGCATAAACTCACTCTTGAGAGATACTATGACCTCTGAATATAATGTCGATGTAAAGTTCGCCCTGCTTGCAAGAGTCTTGATGTCAAAGATTGCATTATACTCTTGATACTCTTCATAAGCCTTCTTTTCAGCTATTTGCCTTTCCTCATTCTCCTGTGTGTCGTAATCAAACCGGATCTGTAGATTCACCCAGTCTATGGACGGTATGCCAAGAGCCTCTTCCAACTTGTCCGCCACCTGCTTTGTAATTGACCGCTTTCCCTTGATGATTTCGCTAAGATGAGACGGCTGCATCTCGATTCTTTTGGCAAAATCTTTCTGGGAAATGCTACGTTCCATAAGCTCCTCTTTCAATATGCTTCCTGGATGGACAGCCATCAGGGCGGGAGCCTCATTTCTTGTTGCCATAGTGATCGCTATTTAGTTCAACTATCGTAATTTCAATTCCTCCATCAATCTCCCTGAACAACACTCTTTCAACACGCCCGTTCACTGGACGTACCGAGCTGAGCGAGAGATTGTTTGAAAGCCTTTCATAATGTAAGAAACTATACACTTTCAGTCCTTCGGCGCTGGCGACAGTCTGCATAATTTTGTACATCCTCGCCAACCCCTCCATAAACCTCTTATCATTGGAGTACTTCTTATACTTCCTGTTTTGTCCCGTTTTGATCAACTGATCAAAATCCTTGTCTGATATGTTAACTATCATTTCTCATAATGTACGCTTAAGAAACTGGTGCAAATATACGAATAATTCCCAAATTGTGGAATTATGGGCTTAAGATATTTTTTTATACCACTACCTATTCCTTGTCACTATTAGGAACTAAAACGAATTCTTACTTTTATTCGAATAATTCACGTGAATTGGTGTTGATATTTGAGTATAGAAATTAAGTAGTTAAAGTGGCAATTCTGCGTAAATAGTGTTATCTTCGCAAAGAGTTATTTTAGTGTAGGAAACTGAAAAATATAACTATTGGAAGAGACTAAAACGATAAGCAATATGACATATCCATTAATATCAGAATACGTTCGTGCGATGCAGGACCCGGCGGGCAACCTTGACCAGCTGGCGCATCTTGTGCCGGTGTTGGATGACCACGGTGAGCCGATGCGGAGCAGCGGTGCGTTCGCGGTGGTGTTCAAGATGAAGGATGAGAGCACGGGAAAGGAATATGCGATCAAGTGCTTCACAGAGGAACAGGAGGGGAGGGCTGAGGCCTACCGGCAGATTGCTGACGAGTTGGAGTCGGTGGATTCCACCTACGTCACCTCTGTGAAGTATCTTGAAAAGGAACTCTTCGTGGATTGTGACGGCGATGACCACGAGTTCCCCGTTCTTCTGATGGACTGGATAGAGGGCGAGACGATGGATCGTTACATTGCGGAGAACCTATACGACAACTACGCGATGTCGATGCTGTGCTACCGTTTCTGCAAGATGGCTGCCTGGCTCCGTTCTCAGCCTTTCGCCCACGGTGACATCAAACCGGACAACATAATAGTCCGTCCAGATGGTTCGCTGACTCTGATTGACTATGACGGAATGTTCGTCCCGACAATGAAAGGCCAGACCTCGCCGACGATCGGCACGAAGGACTTCAGCCATCCATTAAGGTCAAAGGATGATTTTGACGAGACGATAGACGATTTCGCCTTGGCCAGCATCGCCCTCTCCCTGAAAGCGATCTCCCTGTCCCCGTCCCTTTTTGATGAATATGCTTCCTCCGACCGTCTGCTTTTCTCCGCCGACGATTACCGTGACCTGAGCCAGAGCAAAGCCCTGACAGCCCTGCAACCCCTGATGACCGACTCCGAGCTGAACACCCTCCTGTCCCTCTTCCTCCTCGCCCACGCCACAAAGACCCTATCGATGGCCTCGTTCAGACTCTTTTCCATCTCCAAACCAGAATGTGTCCCGGTAGTTGACATATCCACAGACGTGACTGACGAAGATTTGGTCGAAGCCATCGAGGATGAATTTGGTGTAAAGTACAGTAAAGACAGAAAACGACTTCTGAAAGCTCCCCAAAATATTAAAGGCGAATATTGTATTCGAAAAGATACAATTTGTATATGTGACTATGCTTTTGAGCATTGCTATTTAAGTGCTATTGTAATTCCTGGTACTGTAACAAAAATCGGAAAATCTGTTTTTACAAGATGCTTTCATCTGACTAATATAGAGATACCTAACAGTGTGACTGATATCGGGGACGATACTTTCTGTGAATGTTTTGGCCTGACAAGCATAGTGATACCTAATAGCATTAATGAGATTCGAGAGGGAATATTCAGTGGATGCTCAGGATTGACAGGCATCATAATTCCTGATAGTGTGAAGGAAATCGGGAGTCGTGCTTTCGAAGGATGCTATAAAATGAAAGATGCTGCAATTCCTAACAGTGTAACGAAAATAGGAGAATCTGCTTTTTCCGAATGCACTAGTCTGACTAATATGAAGATACCAAACAGTGTGACATTTATTGGAGATTATGCTTTTTATAGATGTTTAGACTTGTCAAACATCGAGATACCTGATAGCGTTATTAAAATCGGCAAGTATGCTTTCCGTGGATGCTCAGGATTGAGAAATATAATAATTCCTGCAGGAGTAGTGGAAATAGGGGATGGTGTTTTCGTAGGCTGCTCATTGAATAGTATATTAGTATCACAAGACAATCGGGCATTTACTTCTGTTAATAATTGTTGTTTGTCTAAAGACTTAAAAGTACTCCAATTTGGTTGTAGAACTTCTGTAATTCCTGATAGCGTGACAAAAATCAAAAATGGCGCTTTCTGGGAAAGCTACAGTTCGATAGGCATCAAAATTCCTGCTGGTGTATCGGAAATTGGTGATGATGCTTTCAGGAAATGTTGGCTAGTGAGAATCGAGATCCCTAGTGGCGTGACAAGAATTAGTAAAAACACTTTCTGTGACTGTATATGTCTTACAAATGTCGTGATTCCCAATGGTGTGACAGAAATAGGAGAAGGTTCTTTCGGAGGATGCTCAAGTCTTGTAAGTATCCAGATTCCAGAAAGCGTTACTAGAATTGGAAAAAACGCTTTCCGTGGTTGCACTCGTCTTACAAGTGTCGTGATTCCTGATTGTGTGACTGAGATAGAAGAAGGCACTTTTTGCGGATGCTCAAGTCTAGCAAGTATCCGGATTCCAGAAAGCGTTACTAGAATTGGAAAAAACGCTTTCCGTGGTTGTACTCATCTTACAAGTGTCGTGATTCCTGATGGTGTTACGAAAATAGAAGAACTCTCTTTTCTTAATTGTTCCAGTCTTACAAACATCGTGATTTCTAATAGTGTGAGGATTATTGAAGAGTATGCTTTCAGTGGTTGTATTCGCCTTACAAGTATCGTGATTCCGGCTAGCGTGACTGAAATAGAGTTCGGTGCCTTTTATGTTAATAATATTCCTGAAAATATTAAAGCAAAGATTATTGCTAAATTTGGTGATAAGGTATTTGGGAATGAATATGCCTGGATTAACTTGTCTTTAAAATGATAATAATCTCAAGATGTAAAAAATGTCAAGACGATTTAGTGGAAGTATTCTGTTTATGGAGATTGCAAATCATATATGTTTTACGAACTTTTGAACACGTTGTAAAATGTATTAGATTTTAGAGTATTTGTATCAATTGTTGACATCTTTATGGATTATTCGGAAATATATAATATAATGAAGGCAAAGGCTCTCATATCTGGTGTAAGCATAGAACAGATTGAGTCTGAAGAAACTTTATACTACGACGAATCTGGAAATGTAAAACATCTTATTGTTAATGGAGGTTCTCTCAATGCTAAATCTGATACTGTGTTTGTATTAGGAGGTATTCAGGCAGATAATACAATCTCTGTAGAAAGTCTAAAGTTAAGACTCGGTAAACGGCCAACTTCGGAACTAAAGGCAAAAAATGATTTGAAAGGAGATTTTGTTGCAATGTTGAGAAAGGATAATTTCTGCCAAATATTAGAATTGATACAAGAAAAGAGATGGCATATTCATTTCCATGCTATACATATTCTATACTATGGATTTGTGGATATCATAGATTCAATTAAAGGTACGGAAATAAGTCCATTGGAATTTAAAGCCGAATTATATCAAGTATTAAAGAAAAATTTGATTAAAACTGTCAACCATTTTAAAAAGTATAAATATCCGAATATTAAGGACAAAAATATAAAAGAGTTTTTGGATGGTATAACAAGTATGATTGATGATTACATCCGTGAACTAGAGTCAAGATGTTTGATTAATCCCTTATTAATATCGCTGAGAACTTTGTTTGATGCCGCTAAGGCACAAAAAGGCCTTGATTTCATTCAACAAGAGGAAACTAATGTATGGGTAAAACCATTTATTCAATTCTATAGGCAAGAGATACTACAATTTTGTAATAAGAAACTTAGATTTGATGAAGAAAAACAGGTACAAAAGGAGTTAGAAAAGGAGGACTTAAAAATTGATGGTAAGCTTTTGACTAATTATTGTTTTGTGAATTCCGAAACGGATGGAATGATACAAGTATGTGATTACATTGTCTCAATAATAAGAAAGTATATAATCTTCCTTGATAGGCCAGAGTCTGAGATTAATATGGATATAATGGCTTTTGATCAGACTCAAATGCAAAACTATAAGTTATTTAACTCTGTCTTAAAAAGATCCTTAGACTATAACCCTATGTATTTGAATTTTACAGTTAGCTTGTATACTTATAAAAAAAATTATGAAATATATAACAGAATACTGTAATAAGTGATTGTGTGGTTATTAATGTATGTATCGAATAGCCGAAATATAACCGATGTGGATTTCTATGCTGTTCAGCGAGGATGGGTACGGCTACTTGTATGGAGGCAGTCTGGCAGGGACTGAAGGTGTTTGAGGGGGCGGATTTTCTTTGATCTGGCAAATATACGCAAGTTATTATGTACATTTGCTTTGCGAATAAAATATTGAATTTTAGACTAGTGATATTCATATAGAATGAGAATAGAGGAACTTATTGGGGAGTGTACAGCATACGATTTCAAACTTATGCTTGAAGAAAAGAGACCTAAGAGTTGGCTGAAGAGCGTCAGTGCCTTTGCTAATGGATTAGGAGGTTCTCTGTTCTTTGGTGTCGCTGATGATGGTTGCGTGAAAGGACTTGGTGATGTACAGCATATCTGTGAGACAATCAGTGGCAAGATTCGTGATTATATGGATCCATTGCCAGAGGTTGAGATGGTTCCGCACAGGACTGATGAAGGTCAGGATGTCTTACAACTAAAGGTCAACGCAGGAAACTATACTCCATACTATTATGTTGGCGATGGTCAGCGCATCGCCTATGTCCGTGTTGGTGATGAGAGCATACCGGCTACATCAGAACAGATGGTTAGATTGGTCCTCAAAGGTTCCAATAATACTTTCGATTCTTTGCTGACAAATTATCGGGCGGAAGAGAATACCTTTATAATTTTGGCCAATGAGTTCAAGAATCGAACGGAACAAGAATGGGACAAGAAATATTTGTTGTCCTTTGGCCTTGTGACAAGCAATGGTTACCTGACCAACGCAGGAGCATTGTTTGCGGATGACTGCCCTTTATGGCAATCTCGTCTGTACTGTACTCGTTGGGATGGCAAAGACAAAAGCGATGCTATCAATGATGCAGAGTTTACGGGGAACGTCCTTATGCTGCTTCGCGAAGCTATGAATTTTGTCAAGTCTAACACAAAAAAGGGTTGGGAGAAGTTGCCTAATGGTCGTAAGAACAAGCCGGAGTACGCAGAACGTGCTGTGCTTGAGGCGATGGTGAATCATTTTATCCACAGGGATTATACTGTAATGGGTGGAGAAGTCCACCTCGACATATATGATGACCGTCTTGTGGTAACTTCACCTGGCGGTATGTATAATGGGTTGCTGATTCAGAATCTTGACATTGCTGATGTCTCATCTGAGAGACGTAACCCTATACTTGCCAATGTTATGGCTCAGCTTGACTATATGGAGAAGCGAGGCAGCGGTCTGACTCGAATCTGTAATGAGACAAAGGCTTTGGAAGGATATAAGGACGAGCTGAAGCCCAAGTTTAGCTCTTCTCCAGCACAATTCCAAACTATCATCTATGCCTCTGTTGACTCCGTAAATGTCGGAGACTTTGTCGGAGACGTGTCGGAGACCGAACTCACTGAGCGTCAGCGGAAAATTATTGATCTTATCAAGGAATCACCGTCAATGACCGCCAAACAAATGTCGGAGACTTTGTCGGTGAGTCGGCGTACTGTCGAACGAGACCTTGCTGTTATGAGAGAAAGGGGCGTGATAAAGCGGGAAGGTAAGGACAATAATGGTATATGGAGGGTTGGATTTGAAGGAGAAAAGTAGTCTGAAATGATGTGTGGACTGATATGTATTGTAAAAAGCATTGTATATGATAGTTATCGAATCAAAACGTAAGAAACCCGAGACGATTCTGAGGAGGTATCCGGGGGCGGTGATCGCGGATGTGACGAGCCACGCGGGAGATGATCTGGTGAAGCTGAGTCCGTTTTATCCACACGGGGGGATTCCTGTGCCGTTCAGCGAGGGGTTCACGGCTACTTGTGTGGAGGCGGTCTGGCAGGGGCTGAAGGTGTTTGAGGGGGCGGATGTGGACACGTTGCTGTTCCTCAATGACACTATGAAGAACCTCAAACGGACTGTCCGGCGGTTCGGAAGGCCGTTGGGGCATAGGAAGGGAGTGTACGGAAAGGAGTTGCTTGGCTATGTCGAGGCTCGTAAGCAGATCTATCTGCCGACATATAAATGGGTGCTGGAGAACAAGGTGTCACGGATTATCGAAAGGCTTAGGGAGGCGAGCAAAACCAAGACGATCGTGCTGCTGGACTATGAGACCAACTGCGATGTGGACGATCCGAGGAAGCCGCTGTCGCACGCTTTCCTGGTCAAGGCGTATGCTGAAGGAATATACCCGTATGGGGACAAAGAGCCTGTGAATCAGGAGGAACTGAAACTATTTTGACAAGAATAACCGACATAATTATGGGAAAAAGAAGTAACTGGAAAGAATTCGAGGCGATTCTTTCGCAGAACAGGATAACAAAACTCTATCATTTTACCGATCGCGATAACCTTGAGAGCATCATCAAGAACGGGGGATTATATTCGTGGAAGGATTGCGAGGAGCGGGGAATAACCATCCCGAAGCCGGGCGGTGGCGGACCAGGCTCGACATCGTGGTCGTTGGACGAGCGGGACGGGCTTGAGCGTTATGTCCGCGTCAGCTTCACGGAACAGCATCCGATGATGTACGTGGCGATGAACGAGAACAGGATCTCCAATCCGGTCATTCTGGAGATTGATCCGGAGGTGATCTATGATGAGGACACCAGATTCTCGGACCGTAACGCCACACGCAACGGGGCGCAGGTCGGAGGAGACTTGGATGATTTCCGGAATATTCATTTCAAGACGGTCAAGGCGCGAAAGCATTTCGACCTCAACGCTGACGAGCAGCCGTTCTATCAGGCGGAGGTGCTGGTGAAGAACTTCATTCCGCTGAAATATATCCGCAACATCGGTAATTTCGGAATTCCTATTCCAAGCCAGCCGCGGATGATGCAGAGTAAGAACGCCTACACGGCGAGGGTTGACCGCGAGCACCCTACCGCGTTCATATTCCTTGTGGATCAGAGCATTTCGATGAAGCGGCTGACCACTTTCAACGGGGAGGATATGACCCTGTCGGAGGCTGTGGCGAGGATCGTCAATTCGCAGATCAATGAGCTTGTGGAGCGATGTGTGAAGAACAACGAGACGAGGCATTATTTCGACATCGCTGTGATCGGTTACGGCACTGAGGCTTACAGCGCCTGGAACGGAGCGTTGGAGGGACGGGATTTCGTCAGTCCGGAGGAGATCCGGGACAATCCGTTCCAGAAGAGGCTGGTGAAGGAGGAGGTCCGGACCAGAAAGGGGATCACGGTCAAAGAGGTTGAGAGAAAGCAGTGGATGACAGCGCGGCACGACGGGAACTGGACAAGAATGGACAAGGCGTTGAGGCGCGCCGAGGGACTGCTCGACAATTGGATGAAGGATCACCACGACAAGGACTGCTACCCGCCGACCATCATCAACATCACAGACGGTGAATATAATGGAGTGACGGATGACGAGATGCTCCAGCTGTCCAACCAACTGAAATCGATGTTCACCAACGATGGCAATGTGCTGTTCTTCAATATCCACATCGTGCCCGGGCATTCGGAGTCGGTCGTTTTCCCGGCCACAGTCGGCGAGCTGAACGGCAACGGCTATGGAGAGAAGTTGTTTAATATGTCCAGCTTGCTGCCGTTGAACTACAACGAGCAGATCAGGGGAATATTCGGAGACCGCCAGGCGGACATCCGTTACAGGGCGATGGGAGTCAACGCCGGTATGGAACGGCTGGTGAAGATGATGAAGATCGGAACGTTGTCAAGCACACTTGCGAGTCAGTTATGAGTTACGGAGTCAGCATCCCGAAGTTGAACGATAATATTCCCAATGAGGATTCGTTCTGCAAGTCAGACAATCTGATCGCAGTGTCGGACGGGGCGGGCGGGTGCGGCCTGTTCGCGAGAGAGTGGTCGAAATATCTGATCCGGCATATTCCTAAAAAGCGGGTGATCACTTGTTTCGCGGAGTTTGACAAGTGGGTTGATGGCATTTGGGAGGCTTTCTACAATGAATATGAGGCTGTCGCGAAGGCGGGGGATGGAATATTCCTGAATAAGTTCTACAATGAGGGTTCGTGCGCTACTGTCGCCGCCGCTTGGAGAGTGTCTGGCGGCGAGTGCCGTTGGGTGGCTTACGGTGACAGCGTTGTGTTCCATTACAATCGCAGGAGCGGTTTGCTGGAGCATAGTTTCACGAGACTGGCGGATTTCGGCAGGCCTCCGATGCTTGTGAGCTGCAAGGATCCGTTGGTGGAGGAAGGCTTCCGCTGCGGGGCGTTTCATTTGGATGAGGATTCGGTGGTGTTCGCCGCGAGTGACGCTCTGTCGCATTATGTGCTTATGATGTATGAGCTTGCGAACTGCGGAAGGTTCGGCGAGGAACTGGCCGAGGAGGCGTTGAGGCGGTCTGGCAATTCGGCTCTTCTGCGTACGGCGGAGACGATCAGGTTTGATTTTCAGGCGGATGTCCTGGAGCCGTTGCTGAAGGCCGCCGAGAAAGAATCCACATTCAAAACGCACGTCAGGGCTCTAATTGAGCGTGGCGTTCTGGATGTGGATGATATGACGGTGGTGGTTCTGGGGTAAAATGTGACCATTGCTCACAACTGATTCTCTATGAATTCTGGGAACAGGAGAATTCTGTCTGCGGAATGCGTGTTGAACAGCAGGTGCTCGAAATCACGCTTTTTCACATTCAGGTCAATTGCGGCTAACTTGTCCGTGATGGCTTTTTTCAAATCATCAGTGTTTGATATTCCGGCTCTTTCCTTCAGAAACTCATACGAAGGCTTGGTCTGTTGCATCAGAAACATACAATCATAGAAGTCACGGCCTTTTGCCCTTGCGAGCAAGGCTGAGAACTTCATACCGAGCAATACGGAATCCGGTGGAACCGGTAGTGAGAAGAAAAATCCACATCGCTGTACGTGCCGCATCTCAATCGGGTATGCGATACCTTGGTTCTGCGCCTCGATCTTCAATAGGAAACGCTCCTCTCTATGACCTGTCAATCCAAGTTCAAAGAGAAATTCAGGAAAGAATATGTTTCTTCTGAAAGCGGTCAACTTGGAATTTGCCTTGTCACGAGTCTCAACATTCAGACCACAGTGCCTCAAAAATATGATCACGCCGTCAGTCATTTTAACAAATTCCTGCTCCGTGAGATCCTTGCAGTCGAAGTCAAGATCTTCCGAGAACCTGTCTATTCCTTTGATGAGGCGAAGGTTTGTGCCACCAATGAATGCCAGTTTGCTGATGTATGACGTTGTGGCAAGATGGTCAAGCACCATCAGTTGTATATATTCCTTAAGAATATGCTTCTGAAAGGCGGCGTTTGATGCTATCTGAGACGGGAAATAGCTGTTTATGTAATTCAGGTCAATCATAAATCGTATATTCTTAATAGTTTCTTGACCCTGCTGTCCAAAGCCTTGTTACTGATTTTCTGTTGATATTCTTTGAGCCTTTCAATATCCAATTCTTCAGTCATATAGGCTTCGTCCAAGCGGAGTTGCTCCAACTCAGTGTCGTTGTCGTAAAACGGATAGAGATAAAGCAGATCCAGCAAAGCTTTTTCGGGTTGTGCCAACAACCAAGTCAGTTTCGGGGCATTTATCACGGCTGTATTGATTGGAAGCTCCACAGGCTTATAGCCAAAGAATAGTTCAGGCTTGACATTTTGATAGGAATATTGCCCGAACTTGTTTTCAAATTGTGCCGTTTTCAATGTCGAGATTGACGTGATGCTTGTGACTGCCTCCGGAATCATTCCATATATACTTAATGCCGTATGAAGGCTGATGTATGACGGACGATAGATGCGGCAGGCCACGTACCGTGCGAAATCAGGCCGCTGCAACAGTTCCGGAAAAGCATACCATCCCTGCCGTAACTTTATCAACAGGTCCTTATGTGACCACCTGGTAAGGTTATTCCTGTCGAATGAAGGAAAGAATGCCCTTGCCTGATGAATGGAGAAGCATCCTTCAGGCAACAACTTTTCCCTAAACTCTAAATAACCTACCATTACGATATATTTCTAAAACAATGCAAATATAATGCTTTTTGGAAATAAAAAGTCATTCTTTTATAATTCCGGCAAGAAATAGGCCGCAGAAAAAGAATCCACATTCAAAAAGCACGTCAAGTCATTGGTTGAGCGTGGCGTTTTGGATGTGGATGATATGACGGTGGTGGTTCTGGGTGGCGGCTACAGCTCCACAGCGTTCAGCTGGGCAAGGGCCTGATGGTAGTCACGCTCGGCGGCGAGGGTCTGCTCCAGGGCTTCGTAGTACTGGTCGGTCTCGACGAGATATTCGATCATCGAGATCTCGCCACGGGACTGGGCTGTCAGCAGGTAGTCGCGGCTGTCTGTCTCGCTTAGGGAGGAACGCATAAGTTCAGAGTTCGCCTTGAGGCTGGCGGCACGGTTGTACTGGGCCAGGAGGTCGAAATAGAACTGCTGCTCGGCGGCTACCTTGCGGGACTCGGCGGCTGCGATGCGGGCCTTGGACTGCTTGACCTTGTTGGCGTTGCTCCATAAAGGAATATTCACGCCTACGGTGATGCCTCGGAACTTGTCGGCCGTGGTGAGTTCGCTCATATAGCCGACGGTCAACTCCGGCACCCAGGCGGTCTTGTCGATGGACAATTGCTTTTTGCCGACCGTAACCTCTTGACGGACATATTGAAGGATAGGATTCTTCTGGGAAGCTGACTCGTACCACGAATCGAAATTAGTTGGCAGAGCGTCCTCAAGTCCGTATGAAGAATCCTCCAGAACTATGTCTTTGCCTCCGTTGAGGCTTCTCAGTTTTGACAGAAGTGCCTGACGCTCAACCTCCACCTGTGAGATTTGGCCACGGACTGTTGTCAGGTGTACTTTGGCTTTGTTGAGGTCAAGTACATTGGCTCCGCCGGCCTTAAGCCTTTTCTCGAAGGAATACACCAAGGTCTGAGCCTGATTTAGATGGGTGTCCAGTTCGGATTTAAGGGCATTGTAGTAAATGAGGTCGATGCAGGCTTGCTTGGCTTCGAGGAGCACGTTGAGCCTTTCGGCCTTGTATTGCAGTGCGGCGAGTTCGTTCTGTCCGGCGACTTGTCTGGATTTCATACCGGTCAGTGTCGCAATGTCAAACGCCTGCGTGACACGGAAGTCCCGTCTGTTGCCTATGCCGTCGGCTCCCCAGAGGTAGTTGAATTCGAACTCGGGGTTCTCTAATATCGCGGCGGAACGGTTCTCCAGTTTCTCGGCTTCCACATCGGCCGCCGCCGCTTTCAGTTGAGGATTGTTCTCCTCGATCTGGCGGAGGACTGCTTCGGTGGATGTCTGTGCGGAGGTGCTTATGGCAGTTCCTGCGCAGATGCAGATGAATAATAATAATTTGTTGATATTCTGATATTTCATAGTCATTTCTTTTTCGTGTTGATAAGATAGATCACCGGCACGACGAATCCGTTCAGCAGGGTAGAGGAGAATAGTCCGCCGAGGATCACTTTCGCCATAGGGGACTGAATCTCGTTGCCCGGCAGGTCGCCGCCAAGAGCGAGCGGAAGCAGTGCCAGGGCGGAAGTGATAGCGGTCATCAGAATCGGGTTCAACCTGTCCAGCGAGCCGATCATCACAGCCTCCTCACGCGAATGCCCCTCCGATGCGAGCACATTGTAGCGGTCGATCAGCAGCATACCGTTGCGAGTCGCGATGCCGAACAGCGAGATGAAGCCGATGATGGCCGGAATGCTCAGGATCCCGTCGGTGAAGAATATGGCGAATACCCCTCCGATGAGCGCCAGCGGCAGATTCAGCAGCACGACGAGCGACTGCGAGATGTTCTTGAACTCGCCGTACAGAAGCATAAAGATGATGAATATACTGAATATGCTCACGAGGGCTATGGTCTTGGATGCCCTTTCCTCGCTCTCGAACTGTCCACCGTATTCAATATGGTAACCTTCAGGGAGTTCGATGTTCTCGGCTATCTTCTCTCGGATGGCTCCGACGGCCTTGGCGAGTTCTCCACCGGTGGCGTTGCAGGAAACGACCAGCTTACGGCTGACGTTCTCGCGGTTGATAGTGTTCGGTCCGGCTGATGACTTGATGTCGGCCACGTATGAGAGCGGAACCTTCTTTCCGTCACCGGTGTCTATGGTCAGATCGGAAATCCTCTCGATGCTTGAGCGTGCATCATCATTGACTTTCAACGTGAGGTCGAACGAGCGGTTGCCCTCATAGACTGTCGAAACGACTTCGCCTTCCATCATCACCCTCACTACCTCGGCGAACTCCGGCAGTGATATTCCGTAACGGGCAAGCATCTCGCGCTTCGGGGTGATGTTCAGCTCCGGCCTTTCGACCTGCTGCTCGACATTGATGTCGGCGATGCCCTCCACGCCTGAGATCGAGTTCTTGATCTTTTGTCCGATCTCGTACATCTTGTTGAGGTCGGAACCGAACAGCTTGATGGCGATGTTGGCCTTTGTCCCAGAGAGCATCGCGTCGATTCTATGTGAGATAGGTCCTCCGATCTCGATGTTCACACCAGGAAGCACGGCCAGTTTCCGCCGGACCTCTTCGGTGAGTTCCTTACGGGTTTTCCTGCCAAGTTCAAACGGACATTCAAACTCGGAACTGTTCACTCCGAAAGCGTGCTCGTCAAGTTCGGCGCGGCCTGTCTTGCGACCCACGGTCTTGATCTCCGGAATGCTGAGCAGAAGTTTCTCGGCTGTGCGTCCCATACGGTCAGACTCCTCCAAGGATATTCCAGGAACAGTGCTGATGGAGATTGTGAACGAGCCTTCGTTGAAGGCCGGGAGGAAGCTTCCGCCGAGGGTGAAGAACATCACCACTGCGGCCGCCAGCAACGCCCCTACACCGAAGATTATGCTCTTTTTATGGCCTACAGACCAGTTGAGGGCCTTTTCGTAGTACTTCTTGAGCCAGCGTACCAGAGCGGGTTCCTTGCCGGTCTTGTCGCTGTTTTGTGATCCGAGAAGGAATGTGCTGAGGACCGGAGTCACTGTCAGGGCCACAAGCGTGGATGCCATCAATGAGATGATGAACGTGATTCCCAGAGGCTTGAGCATCCTTCCCTCCATTCCGGAGAGGAAGAAGAGAGGCAGGAAACTGGCGATGATGATGAGCGTGGAGTTGAGCATCGGCATACGAACTTCCTTGGAGGCTTCATAGACCACTTTGATCACGCTTTCGCGCTCAGCCTCAAGCTTTTTCCTGTTCTGTCGCAATCGCTTGAACACATTCTCCACATCCACGATCGAGTCGTCCACAAGTGAACCGATGGCGATGGCGATGCCTCCGAGGCTCATTGTGTTTATTGTCAGTCCCATCCAACGGATCGCCAGCAATGAGAATACGATGGAAAGCGGGATTGAGATGAGAGATATGATGGTGGTTCGCCAGTTCATCAGGAATATGAACAGCACGATGATCACGAAGATCGCGCCCTCGATCAAGGACTTCTTCACGTTGTCGATTGAGCTGTCAATGAACCTGGACTGGCGGAAAATCTGAGAGTTGATCTTCACATCGGCCGGGAGGTTGGCCTTGAGCTCGTCAAGGGCGTTGTCAAGTCTTCCCGTTAGGGCCAAAGTATTGGTGTTCGGCTGTTTGGTCACGGTCAGCAGCACGGCCGGCTTGCCGTCGTTGGATGCCACGCCGAGAACCGGAGTCTTTGGACCGATGCGCACGTCAGCTATTGCGTCCAATGTGATCGGCAATCCGTTCTCCGATGTCTTCACCACGGCCTTTTTCAGTTCGTCTATGTTGTTGGTGGACAGAAGACCACGGACGATATATTCATTGCCATATTCATAGAGAGTGCCGCCGGAGGCGTTCTGGTTCATCCCTTTGACGGCGTAGATGACCTCGTCCATCGAGACCCCGTGGCGACGCATCTTGCCTGGGTCCATCAGGATTTGATATTCCTTGATGTCTCCGCCCATCACCGCGACTTGTGCGACTCCGCCGGTCGAGAGGAGTCTTGGCCTGATCGTCCAATCGGCTATCGTACGGAGGTCCTGCATAGAGGTTGTGTCGGCGGTCAGTCCGATGATCATCAATTCACCGAGGATTGAGGCCTGAGGTCCGAGAGTCGGATTTCCTACATTTTCAGGAAGGTCGGCACCTACCATCGCGATTTTCTCGGAGACAATCTGACGGGCTTTGTAAATGTCTGTTCCCCAGTCGAATTCTATGTTGACTATAGAGAATCCGGTGGCAGAGGAGGAGCGTACACGGCGCACGTTTGTCGCACCGTTGACGGCGGTCTCGATAGGGAAGGTGACGAGTCTTTCGACCTCCTCCGGTGCCATTCCCTCGGCTTCCGTCATCACGACCACAGTCGGCGCGTTCAGATCCGGGAACACATCGACTTCAGTGTGCATTGTTGAATATATCCCCGCTACGAGGCAGAGTGCGGCGATCACAAGGATCACCATTCGGTTGTTGAGTGAGAACCGGATGATTCCGTTCAACAGTCCGTTTTCGTGTTTGAGCTGTTCCATAGGCCTAATGATTGTGTGTGTGACCTGCCGGAACGGCTGTTATGGAAGCGAGTTTCACCTGGATGGCACCTGTGGCCACAACAACATCGCCTTCGTTCAATCCGCTCTTTATCAGGACTCTCTGCCCGTCAGACTGTCCGAGTTTGACCTCGCGTTTGAGGAAGCCGGTCTCGTCATTCTGCACGAAAACGTAGTAAACTCCCTGATCCTCGACCACCGCTCCGACCGGAACGCTTATGGCCCTTGAGGACGAGGATGATTTCAGATAGACATTCACATAGGATCCCGCAATAAGGTCTCCCTTGTTGTCGAACTCGAATGTCACAGGAATATAATAGTCTCCGTCAGAGGCCTTTCCGTAGCCGACCAACCGGCCGTTCAAAGCCTTCAGATTGTAGGTCTCGTCGCTGTAGGATGTTGAGAAGTTGGCGTCCTTGATTCCGCTGATGAGTCCGTAGTATTTCTCGGAGACATCAGCGCGGAGCCTCAACCTTCTGTTCTGGCTGACAACCGCGATCGGGGTTCCGGTCTCGACATAGTCACCCTGGTTGACGTTGAGTTTCTTGATGAATCCGCCAAGCGGGGAAGTGACGCTGACGTTACCATCCTTGGATGTGCCGGAAGCCAGCGCATCGTACTCTGCCTTGGCCTGTTCGTATGCCAGTTTGCTTTGATCCAAATGGCTTTCGCTGACAATGTTGTCCTTGCTCAGTTGAATGTCTCGTTCATATTCTTTCTTCGCTGCCTCGTATGTGGCTTTTACCTTAGCAAGCTGGTCTCCGCCACCGAGTTCCTTGGATGAGATTGTCGCGATCAGCGAGCCTTTACCTACGGCCGAGCCCTCTGCCAGTTTCCCGAAGCTGACGACTCCGGAACTTTTCGCCACTATGGTCATCTCGTCTCCCATAGCGGATAGAATCTGTCCGCTTGTGTGGATCACCTCATTGAAATCACCCACGGCTACAGTGTCGGTCGTGATTCCGAATGTTTTCTGGCGCTCAAGGCTCACCTCGATCTCGCCATCGTGCCCGTGACCGTCCTCGTGCCCGTCAGCCTCACCGTGGCTGTGTTCGTGTTCGTGGTTATGCCCCTTGCAGGCCTCGCCACTATGGTTATGCCCGTGCTCGTGCTCCTCGTGAGCCTCAGCCTCGTGATCGTGATTGTGATCCCCGTGATTTGAATGGTTACCGCACCCTGCCAAAATAGCGCAGAATGCCATCAACGTTATTATCGTTTTCTTCATTTTAAGTGAATATATGTTTTTAAGTGAATACTTGAGTTATAAATATCCTAAAATTATTGAATAGGCTGATTCCGCCTCTCTCTATTCATTGTACGCGTCCCGACCTGTTAATTAGCATTATTGCCTCCGTTTGACGCTTATCACATCGCACGGATGGTCATTCCGTAAAAATGGCTGTTTCCCGTACTGTGTTGATAATCAGTATATTCGTAAGTCCTGCCCTCCGATTTAGCCGGGCAGGGATTTGCAACCGGTTAACATTCAGTAATTTGCGCTTATCGCACTTGATGCGGAACTAAGATGGTGGACTGAATGTTACGCAGCGACGGGCGGGGCGTTGGGAGCCATTGAAGAGACCAATGGCGGTGCGATAGATGGTATGAGATCCCCGGAAGCATATTCATAAGCGGTGCTTTCGGAGGTGATGGTCAGTAGGTTGGAGAGAATGGCAAGGATCGGGAACATGTCGCCGGCGTCAATGCCAAAATCTTGATTGTCAATGTGCAGCCTTTCCGACGGGCAGTACTGCTTGTGCGCCACGCAGTGGCTTTCGTCCTGGTTGTGGTTGGTGTCCGAATGGTGCGTGTGCTCGTCGTCGCAGCAACCGTCCATCCCGCAGACCTCCTCCACAATGCAGATCATAGTCTCATGGTGATGATGCGGCAGCACAGTCGCCAGCGTCATCATCATCATCGCCAGAAAGATCGGCACTATGGACAATTTCCTCAACATAAAGTCTTTCAGACAATCAGAGTGCGAATTTAGCAATTATTTCTGAATATGTGAAATTGTGAGATGGTGGCCGTCAATATATTGGCTGCGGATAATTAATGAATATGTAAGTTTAACTGGTAATAATCCCCTTTGGGTGACTTTGGCTCCCGAAGAGGGAGGGAACCCGCTTTAGCGGGGAGGATCACCCGAAGGGGATTATTGCAGTTGGTCCCTATTCTAATTCCTAAAAATATGATTGCTTAAGAATATAGGTAATTGGAGCGTAGCGACCGAAGGGGATTCGGGGAATCCTTTCCCCGTGCCCCACCGGGGCTGTCACGGAGGGACTGGGGGTGAAGTATATCTCAGTTACTTGGAACTGAGATATTCATCAATCGCCGCCGCTGCCTTGCGCCCCGCACCCATCGCGAGGATCACTGTCGCGGCACCGGTGACGGCATCACCGCCGGCGAATATGCCCTCTCTGGTCGTGCGGCCTTCGGCATCAGCCTCAAGCCCGCCACGACGTGTGGCCTGAAGTCCCTTCGTCGTGTTGACGATCAACGGATTCGGAGCAGTTCCAAGAGCCATGATCACAGTCTCGGTCGGGATCTCGAACTCGGATCCCGGAATCGGGACAGGGGAACGGCGGCCGCTTGCGTCAGGCTCACCGAGCTCCATCCTGATGCACTTGATCGCCCTTACCCAGCCCTTCTCGTCACCGAGAATCTCAACCGGGTTGGTAAGCATCTGGAAGTCAATGCCCTCTTCCTTGGCGTGATGAACCTCCTCCTTTCTTGCAGGAAGCTCGTTCTCGGTACGACGATAGACTATGGTGG
>ERZ1026780.715-NODE-715-length-24631-cov-5.063680_pt1 | contig 24631 bp, 20 predicted proteins | sample MGYA00380126_ERZ1026780 | MGnify/ENA primary metagenome ERZ1026780 (study PRJEB33269, sample SAMEA4719762) | human gut metagenome | biome: human-associated habitat; feature: organic feature; material: feces | place: Cameroon | collected 2013-10 ... | reverse complement strand
GCTTCCTGCTGCCGGGGCGCGGGCTGCGGCGCGGGCTTTGCGGCAGGCCGGGCCTGCGCCGCAGGCTGCTCCTGTGCGGCAGACGGGCCGAAGCCATGGCGCAGGGCCATCTTCAGCAGGCACATCTCCCCATCGGTGCGCTTGATGGCCGTTCGGGTGAGCCGGGTCAGCAGATCGCTGACGCAGCGGACGAAATATTCCAGCTCCATGGGATCCGCGCTCCGGGCCAGCGCACGGATGGCCGCCGGATCTGCGGCGGAGGAGGACATGAGATATTCCTCCCGGCCCGTGGCCCGCAGCAGGTAAAGATCCCGCAGCAGCGACAAAAGCTGATCAAAGAGGGAGACGGTGTCCCGCCCTTCCAGATAGCAGCCGGTAAAAAGCTCCAGCGCCTGGGCGGCGTCGCCCTGCTGCACTGCCTGATATATGTGCAGCACCGTATCGGCAGAGGGCACGCCCAGCGCCTCCGTCACCCGGTCCAGGTCGATATGCCCGTCGGCAGAGACGCTGCGGTCCAGCAGCGAGATCGCGTCCCGCATGCTGCCGTCGCCCAGACGGGCCAGCAGCGCCGCCGCAGAGGGCTCCAGGGAAAAGCCCTCCTCCTGGGCGATCTGATTCAGCCGGGCGGCGATGATCTCCGGCGGGATGCGGCGGAAATCATACCGCTGGCAGCGGGAGAGCACCGTGGCCGGCACCTTGTGGATCTCGGTGGTTGCCAGAATGAACAGCACATGCTCCGGCGGCTCCTCCAGCGTCTTGAGCAGGGCATTGAAGGCGCCGGCAGACAGCATATGCACCTCGTCGATGATATAAACGCGCTTTTTCAGCGCCGTGGGCGAAAAGGCGGCCTCCTCCCGGATGTCGCGGATGTTGTCCACGCCGTTGTTGGAAGCGGCGTCGATCTCGCTGACATCCAGCGCCGCGTCTTCCAGAATGGAGCGGCAGGCGGCGCACTGATTGCAGGGAGAGCCGTTCACCGGGTGTTCGCAGCAGACGGCCCGGGCCAGAATCTTGGCGCAGGTGGTCTTGCCAGTGCCCCGGGTGCCGGTGAACAGATAGGCATGGCTCACCCGCCCGGTCTCCACCTGCGTCTTCAGCGCCGAAGTCACATGCTCTTGCCCGAACACATCGTCAAAGACCAGCGGCCGCCATTTGCGGTATAATGCCAGATGCTGCGCCACGATTTTTCCTCCTTCGTATGAAAAAAGAGCGGGATCCCGCTGTCCTCCGGTGCTTTCCCCCATCATCAGCCCCACAGCCCGGCCCATACCGGTTGACCGCGGCACACGCGACATGCCGCTTAATGCTGCTCGGTTCCCCGCCTGACATGGTTCACGGCCACGCGCTGCGCGGGACCGGCGAAGGCCTTTGCGGCCATGGGGCTGATGATATGGAAAAGGCTGCCGGACGGTTGGCCAAGGCTGGGATCCGCCGCTCCGTTTCCGTTTCTTTTGGATTACTGCTCTATTATATACGATTCTTTTTGATTTTTCAATCCGTCAATCCGGATTTTTTGCGCCGCGGAGGGCAGAAATCGTCTCGGGGACGGTCTCATGCCGAAGCTCCCGCACATTGAACTTCGCCAGCTTGAAGATCAGCTGCATCACCGGCCCGCTGAGACACACCAGAATGATGGTGCCGATGCCCACGGTCCCGCCCAGCGCCCAGCCCAGAAGCAGCGCACAGCCCTCCAGCATCACGCGGATGCCGCCCACGGGCCATTTGTGCAGCTTGCGGGTCAGGACGCACATCAGCCCATCCCGCGGGCCGCTGCCCAGCCGGGCGGACATATAGATATACATCCCCAGCGCCGCCGGGATCAGACTCAGCACGCAGAGGATCAGCCGGGGGACCAGATCCACGCGCATGGCCAGGCCCCGGTAATCGGGCAGCAGGGCAAAGCCGGGGATCAGGTCGCCGGTGCAGAGATCCACGATATTTCCGCAGATCAGGATATTGATAAAGGTCCCGAAGCCCACCTTTTCCCCGCAGAGCACATCGATCAGCAGGATTGTCAGGCCGATGGCGATGTTGGCCCGGCCGAAGGTGATCAGGTCTGCGCCGTTGGAAAGGGTGATGCCGATATGGCTCTGCAGGAATCTGGCCATACCGTCGTTGAGCACATCCCAGGGCTCCATGCCCAGATCTGCCACCAGCGCCATGGCGGAGCCGAAGCTCATGACCGCCAGCCCGATGAGCAGACGAAGGAATTTCTTTCCGGTTTGTTTCATAGCAAGGGCCCCCTCTGAAGATCACAATTTCCCGAACAAAGGTTATCATAGCACAGAGTTTTGGGCTTGTCAAAAAAAATATCTTGACTTTTGGCCGGGAGCTGTGTATCATAACTATGTTATCCTTGTCTGCATTATGTGCAGGCCATTTGTCCAGAAGGAGGTGCAAAGAGAATGCCCAAAATCACCGGTAAGTATGAGACGATCTTCATCGTCAACGCCACGCTGACCGAAGAGGCTATCAATGCTGTGGTGGAGAAGTTCACCAACCTGATCGCCGCAAACGGTGAGATCACCAAGATCGAGCAGTGGGGCAAGCGCCGCATGGCCTACGCCATCGACGATATGCCCGAAGGCTACTATGTGTTCGTGGAATTCGACGCGAAGCCCGAGTTCCCCGCCGAGCTCGACCGTATCTTCAAGATCACGGACGGCGTGATCCGCTCTATCATCGTAGCCAAGGAATAAGGGGGAGCGAGAAATGCTGAATAAAGCCATTCTCATGGGCAGACTGACTGCCGACCCCGAGCTCCGCAAGACCCAGAACGGAACATCCGTCACGACCTTTACCCTTGCCGTGAACCGCAGCTATACCCGCAGCGGCGAACAGCCCCAGACCGACTTTATCGACATCGTCGCCTGGCGCAACACCGCGGAGTTTGTCAGCCGCTATTTCACCAAGGGTCAGCTCGTTGCAGTGGAAGGCCAGATCCAGACCAGGACCTGGGAGGATAAAAACGGCCAGAAGCGCAAATCTGTGGAGGTCGTCGCAAACGAAGTTTTCTTCGCCGAACCCAAGCGGGACGGCCAGTCCCGGCGGGAAGCCCCCGCCGGCTTCGAGCCCATGAACGGCATGGGCGGGAACATGGGCGGCAATGAGTTTGCCGCGCTGCCCGGCGACGATAACGATCTCCCGTTTTAACCTTTTTCAGAAGGAGGAACGATCATGGAAAGAGAAACCAGACCGGAGCGTCCGGCCCGCGACAATCGCCGCCGCCGGAAAGTTTGCCAGTTCTGCGTGGATAAAGTTGAGTATATCGACTTCAAGGATGCCGCCAAGCTGCGGAAGTATACTTCCGACCGCGGCAAGATCCTGCCCCGCCGTATGACCGGTGTCTGCGCCATGCATCAGCGTCAGCTGACCACGGCCATCAAGCGCGCCCGCCATGTGGCTCTGCTGCCCTATACCGCAGACTGAGCACAAGCACCAGACAAGGCGCTCCCACTTTGGGAGCGCCTTTTTCCGTCCCGGGCGCGGGGGCAGAAGGTTGCGTTTTGCGCCGTTTTCCTGTAAAATAGAGCCGGAAGCGGCGGACCTTTCCGCCGGAGCATAAGGAGGAAGCATCCCATGAAACCGGAATATTCCATCGGCCAGGTGGCCAAGCAGTTTGGCCTGCCCGTATCCACCCTGCGGTATTATGACCGGGAGGGCCTGTTTCCCGGGCTGGAGCGCTCCGGCGGCATCCGACGGTTTGGCCTCCAGGAGCTGGAGCGGCTGCGGCTCATCGAATGCCTGAAGCGTTCCGGGCTGGAGATCCGGGACATCCGGCAGTTCATGGAATGGTGTACTGAGGGCAGCGGCACCTATGCCCAGCGGCTGGAGCTGTTCGTCCGGCAGGAGGAGCGGGTGCGGGCAGAGCTGGACAAGCTGCAGAAGGCGCTGGATGTGATCCGCTTCAAGCGGTGGTACTATGAGCAGGCCCTGCAGGACGGCAATGAGGAGGGCATCCGCCGGATGCTGCCCGACGGCCTGCCGGAGGAGATCCAGGCCATCTATGACCGGGGCCGCCTGGCGGAGCAGCCGAAAAAATAAGCAGCAGAAAAACAGGCGGCAGGCCGTTGGCCCGCCGCCTTGTCTTTTACGCTTAGAAATATTGATATTTCTTCCGCTTGGCAAAGAGGAAGATCACGGAGATGGCAAAGGCGCAGACCTCCGCCACCGTATTGGAGAGCCAGATGCCGTCGGTCTTCAGCAGCAGCGGCAGCAGCAAAACGGCGGAGGTCTGGAAGATCAGCGTCCGCAAAAAGGAGATGGCGGCGGAGACCGCTCCGTCGTTCAGCGCGGTAAAGAAGGAAGAGGCAAAGATATTGAAGCTGGACAGCAAAAACGAAAAGCAGAACAGCCGGAAGGCGTGGACGGTCAGGGCCAGCAGTCCGGCGTCGTAGCCCACGAAGATCTTTGCCAGCGGCGCGGCCAGCCCATAGGCCAGGGCAGCCAAGACAACCCCGGCGCCGGCGGTGAGCCGTACGCTCTTTTTCAGCAGACTCTTCAGCTCGTCGTAATGCAGCGCACCATAGTGGAAGCTGATCACCGGTGCACTGCCGATGGAATAGCCGATGGAGATGGCTACAAAGATAAACTGCACATACATCAGAACACCGTAAGCGGAGATGCCGTCCTGCCCCACATAGCGCAGCAGCTGGAAATTATAGATCATGCTCACCAGCGAGGAGGAAATGTTGCTCATCAGCTCGGAGGAGCCGTTGCCGCAGGCCTGCAGCAGCGGCCGGATCTCCGGCTTCGTCAGTCGCAGGCGGAGGGAACTGTCATTGGGCCGTGTAAAGAACATCAGCGGGATCAGCCCGCCGACGCACTGGCTCAGGCCGGTGGCGATGGCGGCGCCTGCCACGCCCCAGCGCAGAAGCCCCACGAACGCCGCGTCCAAAACCATATTGGTGCAGCCGGCGGCTACCGTAGCCAAAAGGCCCAGCTTGGGCTTTTCCGCCGCAACGAGAAAGCTCTGGAACACATTCTGCAGCATGAAGGTCACGGTAAAGCCGGTAGTGATGCGGCCATAGAGGACGCAGTCCGGCAGCATCTCCGGCGTGGCCCCCAGCAGGACGGCGATAGGCTCCATAAAGAGGACGCCGATCAGCGAGAGCGCTGCGCCCAGCAGGGCCGTCAGCCCGATGCACATGGAAAAATACCGGTTGGCCGTTTCTGACTCGCCCTCCCCCAGCTTGCGGGAGACCAGCGCCGTTCCGCCTGTACCGATCATAAAGCCCATGCCGCCCAGGATCATGACAAAGGGCATCACCAGATTGATGGCGGCGAAGGCCGTGCTGCCGGCAAAGTTGGAAACGAAAAAGCCGTCTACCACGCCGTAGATGGAGGTGAACACCATCATCACAATGGAGGGGAGCGTAAAGCGGAACAGCTTGGGATAGGTAAAATGGTCGGATAGCTGGATCCTTGTCTTCTGCTGCATAAACGATGCGCCGCGCCAGCGCGGCAAAGCTCCTTTCGCACAATTTCTTATTTTGAAATATGGCCTTGCAGCCATGTTAAGTTAAAATACTACAAACCTCCGGATCTGTCAACCCTTTTTTCCGAAAGCGGCTTCTGGCGGCCCGTTTCTGCGGCCCTATTATTACAATAAGGTGCGGCGCCGGCCCGGCTTTTGGGCGGCCGCTTTTGGAAAGCCGCGATTTTTCCGGCGGAAATCGGGAATTTTTTCATTTTTCTGGATTTTTTCCGGCAAAAGGCATTGACAAACGGCCCGGTTTGCGGTAAGATTCCGCCCGTGGACATGGCGTTCATCAGGGCGGGATCTGCTCCCTCCCTGATGGGCGTTTTATGATTTTTTTGAAAAAATATTTGGATAAAGATCAAAGGAGTGAACGAGATGACAAAGTACATTTTTGTGACGGGCGGCGTGGTCTCCGGCCTGGGCAAGGGCATCACCGCGGCTTCGCTGGGGCGGCTTCTGAAGGCCCGCGGCCTGAAGGTGGCGGCCCAGAAGCTGGATCCCTATATCAATGTGGATCCCGGCACCATGAGCCCCTATCAGCACGGGGAGGTCTATGTGACGGAGGACGGCGCGGAGGCCGACCTGGACCTGGGGCACTATGAGCGATTCATTGACGAGAACCTGAACCGCTTTTCCAACCTGACCACCGGAAAGGTCTACTGGAATGTGCTCAACAAGGAGCGCCGGGGGGAATATTTGGGCTCCACCGTGCAGGTCATCCCGCATATCACAAATGAGATCAAGGATTTTGTTTACCGCGTGGGCAATGAGACCCAGGCGGATGTCGTCATCACAGAGATCGGCGGCACCATCGGTGACATTGAGTCCCAGCCCTTTATTGAAGCAGTGAGGCAGATCTCACTGGAGGTGGGCCGGGAAAACAGCCTCTTCATTCATGTCACCCTGGTGCCGTTTTTGCATGGCTCTGATGAACACAAATCCAAGCCTACCCAGCATTCCGTCAAGGAGCTGCAAGGCATGGGCGTCAGCCCAGACCTCATCGTGCTTCGCTGCGACGAGCCGCTGGAGGACGCCATCTTCCGGAAGATCTCCCTGTTCTGCAATGTAAAGCCCGACTGCGTCATTGAAAACATCACCCTGCCCTGCCTTTATGAAGCGCCGCTGATGCTGGAGCAGAGCAGCTTTTCCTCCATCGTCTGCCGGGAGCTGGGGCTGGAGGCGCCCGCGCCGGAGCTGGGAGAATGGGAGCAGCTGGTCCAGCGGATCAAGCATCCGCAGGGCAGCGTGGAGATCGGCCTGGTAGGAAAATATGTGCAGCTGCACGACGCCTATCTTTCCGTCCACGAGGCGCTGAACCATGCAGGCTATGACCTGAACACCAGCGTTGACATCCGCTGGATCGATTCGGAAAACCTCACGGAGGAAAACTACCGGCAGGAGCTGGCGGGGCTGAACGGGATCCTTGTGCCCGGCGGCTTTGGCGGCCGGGGCATCTCCGGCATGATCCTTGCGGCGAAATACGCCCGGGAGAACGGTCTGCCCTATTTTGGCATCTGCCTGGGCATGCAGATTGCCGTCATTGAGTATGCCAGAAATGTCTGCGGCATGGAAAAAGCAAATTCCGGCGAATTTGATGAGCTTTGTTCGGAGAAAGTCATTGACTTTATGCCCGGACAGAGCGAAAATATAGATAAGGGCGGAACGCTGCGGCTGGGGGCCTATCCCTGCGTCATTCAGCCGGGCACCACCATGGAGCGCTGCTACGGCGCCCGGGAGATCTCCGAGCGGCACCGGCACCGCTATGAGTTCAACAACGATTACCGGCAGGTGCTGACGACACATGGTCTCACCCTCTCCGGCCTTTCTCCCGACGGGCGGCTGGTGGAGACGGTGGAGCTCTCCGACCGGCCCTTCTATGTGGGCGTCCAGTACCATCCGGAGTTCAAATCCCGGCCCAACAAGCCCCATCCTCTGTTCCGCGGCTTTATCGCCGCCGCCAAGGCCCTGCGGGAGAGCAAGTGAACCCAACGCCTGAAAAGGAAGAACGAATATGCACGAAATCTATGAAAACCCTCTGTGCCGCCGCTATGCCAGCCGGGAGATGCAGGAGATCTTTTCCGACGACCGCAAGTTTTCCACCTGGCGCAGGCTCTGGCTGGCGCTGGCGGAAAGCGAGCAGGAGCTTGGTCTTGCCATCACCGACGAGCAGCTGGCGGAGATGCGGGCCCATCTGACGGACATTGATTATGCCGTGGCCGCCCAGAAGGAGCGGGAGCTGCGGCACGATGTGATGGCCCATATCCATACCTTCGGTCTGGCCTGCCCCAAGGCCCGGCCCATCATCCATCTGGGGGCCACCTCCTGCTTCGTGGGAGACAATACCGATGTGATCCTCCAGCGGGACGCCCTGCGGCGCATCCGCAGCCAGCTGCTGCAGGCCATGGCCGCGCTGGCGGACTTTGCCGAGCGCTGGCAGGCCCAGCCCGCCCTGGCCTACACCCATTTTCAGGCGGCGCAGCCCACGACGCTGGGCAAGCGGGCCACCCTGTGGCTGCAGGATCTGGCGATGGATCTGGAGCATCTGGATCTGGTGCTGGACGGCCTGAAGCTCTTGGGCTGCCGGGGCACCACCGGCACCGCCGCCAGCTTTCTGGAGCTGTTTGAAGGCGATCGGGACAAGGTCTGCCAGCTGGAGGCCCGCATCGCGGAGAAAATGGGGTTTTCCGCCGTCTACCCCGTCAGCGGTCAGACCTATCCTCGCAAGACGGATTATTTCCTGCTGTCCGTCCTTTCGGGCATCGCCCAGAGCGCAATGAAATTCAGCGGCGACATCCGTCTGCTTTCCCACCTGAAGGCCGTGGACGAGCCCTTTGAGGCGGGCCAGGTCGGCTCCTCCGCCATGGCCTATAAGCGCAACCCCATGCGCTCCGAGCGCATCACCTCGCTGGCTCGCTATGTGATCGCCGATGCTATGAACCCTGCCATGACTGCGGGCACTCAGTGGCTGGAACGGACGCTGGACGATTCTGCCAACCGGCGCATCAGCATCCCGGAGGCTTTTTTGGCCACCGACGGCCTGCTGACGCTTTATATCAATGTAGTGCAGGGGCTGCGGGTCTATCCCAAGGTGCTGGAGAAGCAGCTCCGGGAGGAGCTGCCGTTTCTGGCCACGGAAAACATCCTGATGTACTGCGTGAAAAAGGGCGGCGACCGCCAGACCCTGCATGAAGCCATCCGCCGTCATTCTGTGGCGGCAGGCCGGGCCATCAAGGAGGAGGGCGCCGACAACGATCTGCTGGAGCGCATCGCCGCCGACCCGGTCTTCCCCATCACCCGGCAGGAGATCGGAGAGATCCTTCGTGCCGGCGGCTTTACCGGTATGGCGGCAGAGCAGACGGCGGATTATCTCCGCTGGGTGCGGGCGCTGCTGGAAGAAAACCGCGGCTGGCTGGCGCAGGCCGGAGACGCGGCCATCACTGTTTGAATGTTCATCACTGGAAGGGGTTATCAATTATGCTGACAGCGATCGTAGGAATCAACTGGGGCGACGAAGGCAAGGGCCGCATGGTGGACCTGCTCTCCGAGCGCTACGACATCATCTGCCGCTACCAGGGCGGCAACAACGCCGGCCACACCGTGGTCAACGAAAAGGGCAAGTTCATCCTGAATCTGCTGCCCTCTGGCATCCTGCGGGAGACCACCGTCAATATCATCGGCAACGGCGTGGTGGTGGATCTGGAGCATCTGTGCCACGAGGCGGAAACGCTGCGGAAGGCGGGCATCTCCGTCACGCCGGACAATCTGAAGCTCAGCAGCCGGGCCATCATCTGCATGCCCTACCACAAGATACAGGACATCATGGAGGAGGAGCGGCTGGCGGACAAGAAGTTTGGCTCCACCCGCCGGGGCATCGCGCCGGTCTATGCGGACAAATATATGAAAAAGGGCCTGCGCATGGAGGATCTGCTCCATTGGGACACCCTGCAGGAAAAGGTCCGGGATATCGTGGAGTGGAAAAACATCACCGTCACCGGCTACGGCCACAAGCCTGTCAGCGCCGAGGAAATGCTGCAGTGGCTGGAGACCTATGGCAAGCAGGTGATCCCTTACATCTGCGATGTGTCGGAATATCTCTCCGCAGCGGCTGCGGCGGGCAAAAACATCCTGTTTGAGGCCCAGCTGGGCGCCCTGCGGGACATCGACTTCGGCATCTATCCCTACACCTCCTCCTCCAACACCCTGGCGGCCTACGCCCCCATCGGCGCCGGCGTCCCCGGGCTGAAGCTGGATGAGAGCATCGGCATCATGAAGGCCTATTCCACCTGCGTGGGCGAAGGCCCCTTCACTGTGGAGCTGTTCGGCAACGAAGCGGAGGCCCTGCGCCAGGCCGGCGGAGAATATGGCGCGGCCACGGGCCGGCCCCGGAGAGTCGGCCCCTTCGATGTGCCCGCCTCCCGCTTCGGCGTGCAGGTCCAGGGCGCGGACTATATCGCGCTGACCAAGCTGGATGTCCTCTCCTACCTGGAGAAGATCCCCGTCTGCACCGCCTATGAGATCGACGGCCAGCGCACCACCGTCTTCCCCACCGGCGACCGGCTGGTGCGGGCCAAGCCCGTTGTGGAATACCTTCCCGGCATTGGTGATGTTTCCAAGTGCCGCAAGCCGGAGGATCTGCCCCAGGCGGCCATGGATTATATCCGCTATCTGGAAAAGGCCGTGGGCTGCCCCATCAAATATGTCTCTGTGGGCGCAGAGCGGGATGAATATATCCAGCTGTTTTGATGATTGAAGATTTTTAACGATAATGGAGGAATAAAATGGCGTCTCAGTGTGTTTTGATCCTGGACTTCGGCGGTCAGTATAAGGAGCTGATCGCCCGGCGCGTGCGGGAATGTGCGGTATATTCTCTGGTGCGCTCCGGCGATATCAGCGCCCGCGAGGTCCGGGAGCTGGCCCCCATCGGCATCATTCTCACCGGCGGTCCCAACAGCGTTTATCTGGAGGATTCTCCCCATTGCGACCCGGAAATCTTCAAGCTTGGCATCCCCATTTTGGGCATCTGCTATGGCTGCCAGCTGCTGGCCTATCATCTGGGGGGCAAGGTCGTTCCCGCCGCCGATGCTTCTGCTCGGGAATACGGCAAAACTGAGACCTTCTTCGACACGGTCTGCGCCCTCTTCCGCGGTCTGCCGGCGCAGGGCATCTCCTGGATGAGCCACGGCGATTATATGGAAAAGGTTCCGGAGGGCTTTTCTCTGGCAGCGCATTCCGATGCCTGCCCCAATGTTGCTATCTGCGATGAGGCTCGGGGCTTTTTCGGCGTTCAGTTCCATCCGGAGGTCAACCACACGGAGCACGGCAAGGATATGATCCGCAATTTCCTCTACGAGGTCTGCCATGCCAAGGGGGACTGGACCATGGGCGATTATAAGAAGACCGCCATCGAAGCCGTCCGGCAGAAGGTGGGCAGCGGAAAGGTGCTGCTGGCGCTGTCTGGCGGCGTGGATTCCTCCGTGGTGGCGGCGCTTCTGGCGGAGGCCGTCGGCCCGCAGCTGACCTGCGTTTTCGTGGATCACGGTCTGATGCGTCTCCACGAGGGCGACGAGGTGGAGGCCGCCTTTGCCAAATGGGATATCCATTTTGTCCGCGTCAATGCGGAAGCCCGCTTTCTGGAAAAGCTGGAGGGCGTCTCCGAGCCGGAGCGCAAGCGCAAGATCATCGGCGAGGAGTTCATCCGCGTCTTTGAGGAGGAATCCAAAAAGATCGGCCGCGTGGACTTTTTGGCCCAGGGCACCATTTATCCCGATGTGATCGAATCCGGCACGGGAAAGGCCGCCGTCATCAAGAGCCATCACAATGTGGGCGGCCTGCCTGAGCATGTGGACTTTAAGGAAATCATCGAGCCTCTGCGGATGCTCTTTAAGGACGAGGTCCGCCAGCTGGGCCGCGAGCTGGGTCTGCCGGAATATCTGGTCTCCCGCCAGCCCTTCCCCGGCCCGGGCCTTGCCATCCGGATCATGGGCTGCATCACTAAGGAAAAGGCGGATACGCTGCGGCTGGCAGACGCCATCTTCCGGGAGGAGCTGGAAAAGGCCGGCGAAAACAAGCGCATGAACCAGTATTTTGCCGTTCTCACCGACACCTATACCGTGGGCGTCATGGGCGATGGCCGCAGCTATGACCGGGTCCTGGCCCTCCGCGCCGTCACCACCGAAGACTTCATGACCGCCGACTGGGCCCGCATCCCCTATGAGCTGCTGGACCGGATCAGCGGCCGCATCGTCAACGAGGTCAGCGGCATCAACCGCATCGTCTACGATGTCACCTCCAAGCCCCCCGCAACGGTGGAGTGGGAATAAACAAAAATGCTTAGTAAACCAAGCGTTTATGCGGGTTTGCAGCACTTTTAAAAGTCTTTTGATAACAAATTGATAACAGTTGCATGAGAGCCATTATTCTTGTAACCCGGTGGTTTTAAGGTTAGAGAATAATTGACAGGTGGTTGTGCAACAAATAAATCCATATTTATCAAAAAAGCCCTTAGCTGTGGGTATAAAACTCATGGCTAAGGGCTTTTTGTCGTCTTTATTTATCTGGTTTGAGTTTGTCTTGGAACATTTCGACCAGAGTGTCGCTAAGTGCCTGTGATGGGACTTTTGCCCATGTTTGCGTAAGATGGAAAATGTGCAAATATCACAGGAATTATTTATGCAGTTGCTCCGCTTTCACTTGGTTGAGGATGAGAGCTGCGAGAAAGAAATCAAGCAGGGATTGGAGAAGAAATTAGACAGGATGGTCATGCGTGACCTGTATGGAAAATTCAAAACTGCCCCGACAGAGGAAGAACGGGAACGGGCGAGAAAAGAGTATCTGGACAGACGAGGAGTGCCGGAGAGTTTCCGATGGTAATTCTTCCTTGATGATAAGAACAGGAGCGTGACACGCCCCTGTGGATAGCAGACAAGGAGAAAGCTGGAAAGGAGAATCATGCAATGAGAGAAGGACGATTAGGTTATAACTGTGAAAATGGAAGATATGGATTACTGTCAATGGACTTATGGATTGATACGGGATTTCACTGCGGAGAGTGTATGGAAGTTCTGGTAGATGACCAGTGGGTACGGACAAGGATGGAGATGAATCCTGCAATGGAATGGTATCTGGTGGGAACACCCTATTGTATTTTGCAATATGGTGTTGCTTTCCTAAGCAAACTCACTTATAATTTGAATCGGAACATATTGCTATTATCCACAGTTACGGAGCGAGTGTTATCAATACCGATAACAAAATGATAACATTAGCCCATATAGGCAGGATAGTATGGATAAATCAAATAATTGAAAGAAAAGCGAACAAGGCAACAAATAATCTCTAAACAAAATTGATTAGTGATTGTCGAGTTCGAATAAATGGAAGAAAGCCCGAAAGCCTTTATTTGCAAGGCTTTCGGGCTCTTTTAATGATAGCCACGATGCTGTTATGACGCTGAAATCAGGTTTTCAGCAGGGAGTCCAGCGTTTGAGCAAGTTCTCCTTGCTTGTGCGGGTACAGGTGGGAGTAGGTATTGAGGGTCGTTTCTATGTTCTCATGGCCGAGCCTTTCAGATATCAGGAGCGGCGAAAAGCCGAGTTCGATAAGTAATGAGGCGTGGCTATGTCTGAGGTCATGCACTCTAATCTTTTTAACTCCGCTCTGGCTGCTACCTCGAATCATTTCCCTGTATAGGGCATGCTTGGTTAATGGGAAAATGCGCCCATTAGCGCACCAATATTGCGGTACATAGTCGGCTCAGTAAGCGGGTTGTCCTGTCGGTTTATCATATAGTTAGTCGATAGCCTCGTCTTTGAGGTGGAAGGCATAACGCCGAAAAGCAAACCGCAAAGCGTCAAGGGGTATATTATACACATCTGTAATCGCAAGCAGGGTTTCATAAGACGGAGTATTTTTGTTTGCTTCAATCGCTTTAACGGTATCACGGCTGATATGGAGAGCTGCCGCAAATGACGCTTGAGATACACCGCGCCGCTGCCGAAACCTTGTCATAACCCCCAAAAAAGGTTTTCGGTTCCAGTTTTTCAAGGGAATCCTCTAACTTGCCGAGCGCAGTTACTGTGCCTTTCTGCTCTGGACCAAATCCGCTGCTCCAGAACATGAGCTGCCTGTCAAGGTCCCATGTGCCCCAATCAGCAGGCAAGAGCGTTTCAATAAAGTTCTCAATCAGACCAAGTTTGCCGTTTGTCTCCGTATGCGTAGGCAGGGCCATAGGCACAGGATCTGTACGCAAAAAAGAGCCGCCAGCGCCTCGCAGAGGCGTCAGCACGGCTCTTTTATTTTTTCCATGGGATCTTGCGGTTTTCTATTGCTGCAGCGCCTGACGAACATATTTCAGCAGGATCGGCGCCATATCCTCCGCCGGGAAGTCCTTGACCGCTCCATGAAACCGGTAGACCCGGCTGTTGGAAAGCAGGATCAGCGTGATCCCCTCCGCCGGCGCATAGCACTGATAGGCATTGTAGCCATTCAGCTGACCATTGTGCCAGAGCAGACCGTCGTCCTCCGCCACAAGCCCCATGGCATAATGCTCCTGAGCCGGCGCTGTCATCACCCGATATGCACTTTCGGAAAGGACGCTGCCGCCGTGGAGCGCCCGGCTCCAGCGGAACAGATCCAATATGGAAGCGCAGACGGTACCTGCCCCTTCGTAAAGGATCGCGTTTTCCCGGGTGCGGCCGGACGCATTATGGCCAAGCGCCATCGTGCCTTCAAAATCCAGGAATGCACCGTCCATCCCGCAGGGAGAAAACAGCTGCTTCTGCACATATTTCTGATAGGCCATTCCGGATGCCTTTGTCACCACGCCGGCCAGCAGCCAGTAATTCACATTGGAATACATATAGCGCTCCCCCGGCGCAAACTCCAGCGGGCTGCGGCAGATCAGGTCCAGCAGCTCTGCCTCCGAATGCTTTTGCAGCTGAAACAAATCTGCCTGCGCCATGTTGGAAAGCTCTCCCAGCGCAAGGGCCATAGACCAGAAATCCCGGCCCACACCGGAGCACATATTGAGAAGATGCTTGAGCGTGATGCCCTTTCCCCCGGTATATTCCGGATAATAGTCGGTGATGGGATCGGTCAGCGAGAGCTTCCCTTCGGAGGCCAGCTGCAATACCGCGGCCGCGGTAAACTGCTTGCTGACCGAGCCCACGGCAAATACCGTATCCAGCGCATTGGGCGTTCCGTTTTCGTCCGCGTCGCCAAAGGCCCCGGCATAGAGGATCTCATCCCCCTGCGCCGCCAAAACGGCGCCGCGAAAGCCCAGCTTTCCCGCCAGCTTTTCGATCTGCCCGCCCAGCGCTTCCTGCCCCTGCGCCATAAAGCTGCCCTGCGCTTTTTGCTCCCGAAGGGCCTTTGCAATGTTTTTTTCCATAGCGTTCCCCGATTCTGCAAGGATCAAAAGACTTATCCCAACTGCCAGCGCGGCCAGCACAGCCAGTGCCGCCGGCAGCAGACCACGGTGCCTGTTCACAGCAGAAACTTCAGCTTCCGCAGCACTTCAAAGTAGCTGTCCTCCGCAAAGCGGATGGTGCAGGCGTCTACCTGCTCCACGCCCGGGAAGTAGGAATTGGTGCGGGCTTTATGATGATCCTTATATTCCAGCTCCACCTCAAAATGCTCCGGCAGCACAGGCTTCAGAGCCTTCAGATCCTGCCGCAGGGCCTTTTCCACGCCCTCCCGGATCAGCCGGCAGGCCTTTTTGGGGGCCATGTTCACCGTAGAAAGCCCCCGTCCCTCCTTCACTGCCACGGTGGTCAGCCAGGGATACAGCGCCCGGCCCTCCTCGCAGAGATTTTTGTCTCCGCTCAGAAACACGGTGGGCACGCCCTCCAGCGTGGCACAGCCGCTGTAGATCATAAACTCACTGCCAGGCTTGCCGTTGATGCGGACATGCTGCGGCGCCAGCGTCATGGTGTGGGACATGGGATTCCCGTCGGAGCCCGCGGCAGAATGATAGCCGATAAAGACTGCAGCGTCAAAGCTGCGGTCGATGCCCTGCGCCATCATATAGGGATGCCCTTCCCAGCCGCGGATGATGGTCGCCTGCTCCGGCAGCATGGACAGATCCAGATTGGTCGCGGAGCCATGGGCATCCTTGATCACGATCTCCTCCGCACCGGCAGCAATGGCGCCCTCACAGGCTGCCACTACCTCCTCTGTCATGGCCCGGGCATAGGCGGGATATTCCCGCTCGCTGCCGATGGTCTCCGCCCAGCGGTTGGTGGCGGCGATGCCTTCAATATCTGCACTGATAAATACTTTCAATTTTCCACCCTCTGTATTTGACTGTTTGCTGCATTTACAGCGATCAAAGCTTTGCGCAGGCGGCATAGTGCCCCGGCGCGATCTCTGAAAGACTGGTTTGATATGCTTTGCATTCCGCCGTGGCCATCGGACAGCGGCTGGAGAAAATACATCCCTCCGGCAAATTTACCGGGCTCGGGATGGTCCCCTCCAGAATGGTGCGTTCCAGATCGAATTTGCCCCGGCCCACCTGGGGGACCGCCGCCAAAAGCGCTCTGGTATAGGGGTGCGCAGGATGGGCAAACAGTTCCTTCTTTTCCGCAAGCTCCACCACCTTGCCCAGATACATAACGGCCACCCGGTCGGAAATGTAGTTGATGACGGAAAGGTCGTGGGAAATGAACATCAGCGTCAATTCCCGCTCCGCCCGCAGCCGCGTCAGCAGATTCAGGATCTGGGACTGGATGGATACATCCAGCGCCGACACCGGCTCGTCGCAGACGATCAGCTTGGGCGAGAGGCCCAGCGCCCGGGCGATACCGATGCGCTGCCGCTGGCCGCCGGAAAACTCATGGGGATAGCGGTGGGCCATGGCGGGATCCAGTCCGCATTCCTCCATCAGCGCCTGTACATAGGCCGTCCGAACCGCCCGGTCGGAATAAAGCCCCTGAATGATCAGCGGATCGGCGATGGCTTCGCCGATGGTCATGCGCGGATTCAGCGACGCATAGGGATCCTGAAAAATGATCTGCAGCTCCCGGCGGTAAGGGCGCATCTCCTTTTCCGAAAGGGCAGTGATATCCTTCCCCTCCAGCAGGATCCGTCCCCTTGTGGGCCGGATCAGCTTGATCATGGTCCGGCCCAGAGTCGATTTGCCGCAGCCGCTTTCTCCTACGACGCCCAGCGTCTCGCCCCGGCAGATGGAAAGCGACACATCATTTACGGCCAGCAGGCTCCTGTCCTTTTCAAACAGCCGTCTGGATGGCACGCGAAAGGCTTTCGTCAGGTTCTGTACCTCCAGCAATCCATTCTGTTCCATGCTCAGCGCGCCTCCTTCCAATGCTCCGTATAGCGCAGGCAGGCCGCCTGCCGCCCCGGCTCCACCGTCTGGAGTGAAGGCTCGATCTGCCGGCAGACCTCCCGGCAAAAGGCGCAGCGGTCGGCAAAGAGACAACCCTGATGCTCCCCGGTGAGCCGGGGAACCATGCCCGGGATGGTGGCAAGGGTCGTCTGCTCCGTCCCGATAACGGGGATGGAATGGATCAGCGCCTCCGTATAGGGATGATACTGCTTTTCAAAAATGGCCTGACTGCCGCATTTTTCTACGATCTTTCCTGCGTAAATGACGATGACCTCGTCTGCCATTTCCGAAACCACGCCCATATCATGAGTGATGAGCAAAACGCTCATGCCCATGCGCTGCTGCATCTGCAGGATCAGCCGCAGGATCTGCGCCTGCACCGTCACATCAAGGGCGGTCGTTGGTTCATCGCAGATCAGCAGATCCGGTCTGCAGGCCAGCGCCATGGCGATCATGACCCGCTGCCGCATACCGCCGGAAAGCTGATGGGGATATTCCTCATAACGCTGCTCCGGCTCCGCAATGTTCACCAGCCGCAGCATCTCGATCGCCTTTTTCCGGGCCTCCCGGGGAGAAAGCTGCTGATGGACCCGGTAGACCTCGCTGATCTGATAACCCAGCTTCAGCACAGGATTCAGCGAGGTCATCGGCTCCTGAAAGATCATGCCGATCCGGTGGCCGCGGTAATCCCGAAGCTCGTTTTCCCTCTTTTGCAGCAGGTCTTCGCCGTCAAAAAGGATCCTTCCGGAAACGACTTTGCCGGGATAAGGCACCAGCCCCAGAATGGAAAGCGCCGTCAGGCTCTTTCCGCAGCCACTCTCTCCCACAAGGCAGACCGTCTTTTTTCGCTCAATGTCAAAGGAAATGCCGTCTACTGCGCGGCTTTCTGCGCCGTCCTGGTAAAAATAGGTGCGAAGCTCCTCCACCCGGAGCAAAATGTTCTTATTTTCATCCATACTGCTTCCTCCTGTCAGCGGCGCAGCTTGGGATCCATGGCATCGCGGAGACAGTCGCCAAGGACATTAAAGGCCAGCACGGTGACGACGATGGCGATGCCGGGATAGATGCTGTACATGGGGTGCTGCCGAAGATACATCTGCGCCGAGCTGATCATCTCGCCCCAGCTTGGCGTGGGTGGCTGCACCCCAAGACCCAGATAGCTGAGAGTGCATTCCAGCAGGATATCTGCGGGAATATCCATGGTGAGCACGACGATGATGGTGGGCAGGCAGTTGGGGATCAGCTGGCGGAAGATGATCCGTCCGCCGGAAGCACCAGCCGCCCGGGCCGCCTCCACAAACTCCGCGCTCTTCAGCCGCAGCACCTCGCTGCGGATCAGCCGCGCCATGCCCGTCCAGCCTACGAGACCGATGGCGATGAAGCAGTTGATCACGCCGGTCCCCAGCACATAGGTCATCAAAATCGCAAACAGCATAAAGGGAAACGACGCGAAGATCTCCATTACACGGGAGATGAGCGCGTCTACCCAGCCGCCGAAATAACCGGCGACAGCGCCCAGCGTTACCCCCACCGCCATGGCGATGCATTCCGCGATGACGCCGACGGAAAGGGAGACCCGCGCGCCGTATGCGATGCGGGAAAAGATGTCGCGGCCCATGTTGTCTGTACCCATCAGGTGCTTTGCCGACGCGCCGGCCCATTTATTTGTCAGCTCGTTGGCCGCAGGGTCATAGCGGGTCACCACCGGCGCAAAGACCGCCAGCAGCACCAGCAGCAAAATCACGGTAAAGGAGATCACCGCCATGGGGTCCCGGCGCAGGCGCCGCAGGGCGTCGCGATAAAAGCCGCCCTTTTCCATTGCCGCGCGTCCGGCCTCATACTGTACCGCGTCTCTCCGGAAGATCTTATCAAACAGCTTCATGCGTCGCTCCTTCCGGTGATGCGAATCCGGGGATCCAGCAGGCCGTAAAGCAGATCCACCGTGAGATTGATCACCACAAAAATCGTTGCCGTATAGAGAACGCTCCCCAGAATCACGGGGTAATCCCGGTTGGTGATCGCCTCGATGGCTACCGCGCCAACTCCCTTCAGGGAAAATATCTTCTCAAGGATCATGGCGCCGCCCAAAAGGCTGGGCAGCTGCAGGCCAAAAAGCGTCACCGTGGGGATGGCAACATTTTTCATCACATGGATCAGCTTCACCTGCCGGGGCCGCAGGCCCTTGGCCCGGGCCGTCCGGACATAGTCCTGCGACAGCACATCCAGCACATTGGTCCGCGTCATCCGGGCAAGGGACGCCGAATAGGCGATGGCCAGCGTCAGCACCGGCAGCACCCACCAGAAATCCCGCTCCATGCCGGAGATGGGGAACCACTCCAGCTTTAGCCCAAACAGGATTTGCAGCAGGACCGCAAGCCAGAACCCCGGGACAGACATCATCATCATGGAAAACACGATGCTCATTCTGTCTGCCAGCCGGCCCCGGTGCTCTGCGGCCAGCATACCGATGGGCAGACCGATCAGGATGGCCAAGCCATAAGCCGTCAGGCCCACAAAGGCCGTCGTCTTAAAGCCCGTCCCGATCAGCTGCGTCACGGGAACGCCCTTGATATAGGACTGTCCCAGCTCTCCCTGCAGCGCCCTGCCCAAATAGGAAACATACTGGGCCAGTATCGGACGGTTCAGGCCCAGCTGCTCACGGATCCGTTCCATCATGGCCGGATCGGCGCGCTTGCTCATCATGATCTGGACCGGATCGCCCGGGACCATATGGACCACAAGAAAAGTCAGTGTGTAAACGCCCCAGAGCACGATCAGCGCCTGAAGCACGCGTTTGACAGTATATTTCAGCATAGTACCTCCCGCGGCGGGACGCCTTCTCCCGCTCTGTCGGATGAATCAAGAAAGGGGCGGAGACGGCTCCGTCCCCGCCCCTTCGATATGCTTTTATCTGCTTTTGCAGGGCTCATCCAACGATATCGCCGTCCACCCACCACCAGAGGAAGTCGTTTTTCATAAAGACATTGCTCACTCTGTCGGAGGTCAAATAGAAGCCGCCGGGATAATACAGCGGTACATTGCCATATTGCTCCCAGGTGATCTCACGGTCCAGCTGGCGATAGATCTCCGCCTTTTCGTCCATATCATTGATGGCGCGGCACTGTTCCAGCTTTGCATCAAACTCTGCATTGCGCCAGCCCGTGGAGAAGAAATCCGCCACATTGCTGTTGAACACGCCGTAGAAGAACTCGTCGGCGTCGTTATAGTCTGCATACCAGGTCAGCAGCCAGCAGGCCAGCTTGCCGGTGACGCGCATATCGCTCACCGTGGCCGCATCGGCCAGCTGGACATCCAGATGGATATTGGCCTCCGCCAGCTGCTGCTGCAGAATGGTCATGACAGCATCTGCCGTGGGGATATAGGTAGTAATGGTGATGCCGTCGGCATAGCCGGCCTGGGTCAGCAGAGCCTTGGCCTTCTCCACATCCCGCTTATCCAGCTCCTTCAGCGCATCGTCGTGGCCGCTGATGCCCGGAGGCAGGAAGCTGTAAGCCGCGGAGACGCTGCCGTCGTAATAATCATTGGCGATCGCCTGCTTGTCCACAGCCAGGGCAAAGGCCTGCCGCACCAGCGGGTCGTTGAAGGGCTCTACCTCCTGATTGATGATCATGGTGTAGATGCCGAAATAGTCCTGATAATGAACATTGTCGCCATATTCCGCGCTGGCCTTGTAATCCTGCGCCAGCTCGGCGCTGAGCCCGCAGACATCAATGGTCCCGGCTTCGAACTCCATCAGCGCCGTATTGCTGTCCATGCAGAAAACATCGATCTCATCCAGCCTTTTGGCCTCGCCGTGATAATCCGCAAAGCGGGTCAGGACGATCTTTTCACCGGCGGCAAAGCTGGTGAAAACAAAGGGCCCGGTACCGACATAGCTGTCTGCGCCCCAGCGGTCGCCTGCCGCCTGACAGGCTTCATCCGAGAAGATCGCCAGCGGCGAAGCTGCCAGCGTGGCTTCCATGGCAGAATAGGGGAAGTTCAGGGTCATGGTGAAGGTGCGGTCGTCCACCTTGGCAAGGCCGCTGATGCTGTCGGCCGTTCCATTCATATAATCCTGCGCACCCGCGATCATATCCACCAGCCAGGTCATGGGACAGATGGTGCTGGGATCAAAGAACCGATGGAAGGTGTAGATCACATCATCGGTGTTCAGCGTTGTGCCATCGTGGAACTTGACATCCTTTTTCAGCGTAAAGGTATAGGTCAGGCCGTCTTCCGAAACCTTTGGGAAATCCTCCACCAGCAGCGGATAGGTTTCCAGCGTTTCCGGATCTTTGCCCATCAGCGTCTCACAGACGCAATCGCTGATCTCGAAGGGCGTTGTGTAGGTCGTTTTCTGAACATCCATGGTCTCAAATGCCGAAAAGTCCGTGCCCACCTTGAGCACTTTGGGAGATGCCTGGTTGTTTCCTTCGTTGCCGTTGCTGGCATTGCCGTTTCCGCAGCCCGCAAGGCAGGCCAGCAGCAGCGCGCAGGCCAGCAGCAGGGAAATTCGTCTTCCGCTCTGTTTACTCATGCATGATTCTCCTTTGCTTTTCTGATTTTCCGTGCATCCGCAACGGGTTTGGCCCATGCGGCTCCGCCAAAGCGAAGGCTCCGCCGGGCTTATCTGTTACTATAATACAGCGCATAAAAGAAATCAACCGTCCCGATTCAAATTCGTCAGTATAATGAATGACGCTCTTGTTATTTGTTTAATTTGTTGAACGAAATATAATTTTCTTCATTATTTCATCGTTTCTGCGATTTTATTTCACAGGTAGGTTGCATATCCGCTTTTTTCGCAGTATAATATCTTTATTCATTCTTGCACATATTCCGAGCGCCTTGTGGCTTTTCTTCGATGGGGCGCTTGCAGAGAGGAGAACCGTATGGAACCCAAGATCGGCCTTCAGCTTCGTAATCTTCGGAAATCCCTGGGCATGAGCATTGCGAGCCTTGCTGCGAAAAGCGGCGTCAGTACGGGCCTTATTAGCCAACTGGAGCGGGACATGGTCGTGCCGTCTGTTGCCAATCTGTACCGCATCGCACAGGCCATGGGCACCAATATCAACTACTTCTTTGAAGAGCCGGAGGAAAAGAACATTCGCCTGATTCGCCGCGGCGATCACCGCACCATCTCCACACACGGCACGAACAGCTTCGAGCTGCTGATCCCCGATAATCTGGAGCATACCATTGATGTGGTGCGGATCACGCTGAAGGGCGGGCAATCTCAGGATTACGATTGCATCAGCCATGAGGGGGAGGAATGCGGCTATGTGATCTCCGGCGTTCTGACGCTGCTTTGCAACGGAAAGGAATATACCCTCTATCCTGGCGACAGCATCTTCTTTGACAGTACCATGCCCCACAATTATTACAACCGCACCGATGAGGACTGCGTTTCCATCTGGTGTATGACGCCGAAGTTTTTCTAACGCACTTTCCTTAAACTCATCTGTTCAACAGATCGCATTACAAAAGGGCGCGCCGCTTGGCGTGCCCTTTTTCTGTCTTGCTGCGTTTCATTCCGGCCTTGTCTAACGCTCCTGCAGAGTTCAGACTTATGCTCCAGTGTGCCGTTGCCGCTGGTATAGAAAGTAAGTTGCATTTCACATTGAGAGCGGACCGTGATCCACCATGGCATACCTCTTTCTGCGGCGTCAGACCTCCTATGCTTTCACTTTCCTCTCTTCATCACTTTCCAAATCTGCGTGCTTCGCTTAATTGATATAGCTCTATCTTAAAAAGTGCAAGAGATCGCGCTTAAATACAGCATTTGATCCTGTCTCATTCTAAGGAAATCGCGCTTTTCTCACCTTTTCCAGTAAAGGGGAAAAAATATAGTTTTGCTTTCCTTTTACTTTGTAGAACTATTGATATAGTCCTATAGCCTTAAAAGCAAAGAGAACGGCTGACATCTGCGATTGATGCTGTTTCATTGAAACATTCTTCTGTGCCAAATCCTTTCGCTCCTATTTCACAGCCCAATTGATATAGTTCTATAGTGTGGAAAGCAAAGAGAATGGCCGATATCCTCGATTGATACTGTTTCATTTAAGTGTGCTTCCGTGCCGAGGTTATTCCCTACTATTTTATAGCTCAATTAATATAATCCTATTGCCTAAAAATTAAATAATGCCATTTATTTTTTAAATTGTTTTTGCATCATTTGAACGCGGTTCCATGCTAAAGTTCCTCATGTCCCGCCCCAGTGCTTATCGCTTTGCAGTCTTCCTCTGGCGGCCTTTTCCCGTTGCGATCAAAGCGGGAAAGTGCTTTGCTTTGTCCTTTGGCAAAGGGAAAGAAAGATACAAGCTCCTTTGAGGTTGCGGCTCTATTGATGTAGCTCTATATTCAAAAAGGCGAGAATTTCCGCATATTTCCGTTATTGATTCTAATTCATTTGGCTGCAGCCCTGTCCAAAGCTGCTCCATCACTTCCTTTCGTCCCAATTGATATAGTTTTATCATGTGAAAAGCAAAGAAAATAAATGCTTTTCGTGATTGATTCTGCTTCATTTAGCAGCAGTCCCACGCAAAGTTACTCTGCCGTTTCTCTTCGGTCCAATTGATGTAGTCCTATCTTCCAAAAAGCAAAGAGAACGGCTAATTTCTACGATTGATTCTGATTCATTAAAATACGATGCCATATTGGAGCTTTCGCATACACGGCTCCGGACTTATCGGCTGGCAACTTACCTCTGGCAGCTTTTCTCGTTGCGATCAAAGAGGAAAACCGCTTTATTTTGTATCTTTTGGTAAAGAACAAGACCAATGCAAACTTCTTTGAAGTCGTGGTGTTATTGATATAGCTCTATGCTTAGAGAATCAGGAATTTTCGTATATTTTCAGCATTGATTCTGATACATTAAACCGCAGCCCTGTCTAAAGCTATTCCATCGCTTTCTTTTCTTCTAATTGATATAGTTCTATCGCCTAAAAAGTAAAAAAGACGGCTGATTTTCGAAATTGATTCCGATTCATTAGAATGCTGCGCTATATTAGTGCCTATGTGCACCCTGCTCTGCCCTCCCAGCTGCCCTTTTCCTCTGCGTTAGCTCTTCCCACTGCGTTCAAAGAGGAAAAGTGCTTTGCTTCGTGTCCTTTGGTAAAGGGAGCGGAAATCGCGGACTTTTTTGAGATCGTGTTCTATTGATATAGTTCTATATTCAGGTAATCAAGAATTCCTGTATATTCTAATCATTGATTCTAATTCATTTAACTGTAATCCAGTACAAAGTCGCTCTGCCGGTTCTCCTTGGCCCGGTTGATGTAGTCCAATAGCGCGCAAAGCAAAGAAAATGGTTGATTTCTTTGATTGATCTGATTCATTCAAATGCGACATCATATTAGAGCCTTCGCATACCCCGCCCCACATTTATCAGGCTGCAGCCTTCCGCTGGCAGCTTTTCTCGTTGCGATCAAAGCGGGAAAGCGCTTTGCTTTGTCCTTTGGCAAAGGGAAAGAAAGATACAAACTCCTTTGAGGTTGCGGTTCTATTGATATAGTTCTATGTTTAGAAAATCAGGAATTTCCGCATATTTCACCATTGATTCTGATACATTAAACCGCAGCCCTGTGCAAAGCTGATCTATCGGTTCACTACGATTGATATAGTCCTATCGTCTAAAAAGCAAAGAGAATGGTTGATCCTCTTAATTGATTCTGTTCCATTAAACTATAGCCCCGTGCAAAGCACCCTCTCCTGCACCGGATCCGGCGAGATCACACGCTGCCTCAGCCACAACACAAAAAAACAAACGGCAAGCAAATGCTTGCCGTTTGTCTGTGTAGGCGTTACTT
>ERZ1026780.714-NODE-714-length-24659-cov-29.906316_pt1 | contig 24659 bp, 40 predicted proteins | sample MGYA00380126_ERZ1026780 | MGnify/ENA primary metagenome ERZ1026780 (study PRJEB33269, sample SAMEA4719762) | human gut metagenome | biome: human-associated habitat; feature: organic feature; material: feces | place: Cameroon | collected 2013-10 ... | reverse complement strand
TTTAGTCATAATTCCCCCAATTAATTTTGGGACAACTTTAGGGGGAAGCTACATAATTTCTCCTTTTTAGTAATTTTATCAATAATTCCAAGGTGTTGCATTTCAAACGAAAACATTTAAATATGAATAAATTCCACAAGTAATAACGTTTAATAATAATACCATTCCTGGACTTTTAGGTTTAACTACTCTCATTTAATCTCCTTATTCCTTTCTTATTATAACATTTATGGTAGTGTATTTGTCATTAATCTTATTAGATACACACCAATAAAAGATATGGCAAAGATGACTGCTATAATTGTAATTGCTTTTTTACTTTTAATATATGGTTCAAAAATTACTACTCCAAAGATAATTGGTACAGACCAGAACAACGGATGATAGACTAGTGCTTGGTGTAGATTCCCCTTAAAGAATGAAAACCAAGCACGAGTCATTCCACATCCTGGACAATCAATCCCAAACAGCCTTTTATATACACATCCTATATCAGAGATTAGGATTATTAATAGCATTCCTGCTATTAATAATAATCGTTTTAACCATTCATGATTATTAAAAAATTCTGTTGTTTTATTCATAATTCCTCTATACTAATTGTTTGAAAATATCAACACTATCTAATTGTTCCCAACTAAAGTGGGGATCTCCAAAGTGACCATAAGTACTAGTTTTAAAATAGATAGGTTTCATTAATTCTAACTTATCAATAATTCCTTTAGGTGATAGGTCAAAATTATCTAAAATAGCTTTAACAATTAATTTTTCATCAACTTTATTTGTCCCAAAACAATTAACATTAACACTCATTGGTTGTGTTAATCCAATTACGTATGCTAATTGGATTTGACAACGATCACAAATACCACTAGCAACAACATTTTTAGCTAAATATCTTGCCATGTAAGCAGCACTACGGTCTACTTTCGTGTAATCTTTCCCACTAAAAGCACCACCTCCGTGTGCTGCACTACCACCATAAGTATCAACAATAATCTTTCTACCTGTTAAACCAGCATCACCAATACTTCCACCAATTACAAATTTACCGGTTGGATTAATATGATAATCAGTATTATCAGCTAATAAATTACTTGGAATAATTGGTTTAATGACAAGATTAATAATATCTTCTCTAATTTGTTCTTGACTTACATCTTCACTGTGTTGAGTTGATACTACTATTCCTGATATTCTTTTTACATTTTTATTTTCATCATACTCAACACTGACTTGAGTTTTTCCATCAGGACGTAAATAACTTAAAGTTCCATCTTTTCTTACTTTAGCTAGCTGTCTAGCTAATTGGTGAGCATAGTGAAGAGGGGTTGGCATATACTCATCTGTTTCGTTAGTGGCATAACCAAACATGATTCCTTGGTCTCCTGCTCCAATCTCACCATTAGCTAAATCAACTCCTTGATTAATATCTGGACTTTGAGTTGAAATTAAAATTTCAACATTATAACTTTCATAACTAACACCTGTTGATTCATCAACTAAACCAATATTTTTAATTACTTCTCGAGCAACTTGTTCATAATCAATATTAGCTGTAGTTGTAATTTCCCCACCAATGACAATATTAGTGTTAGTAATAAAAGTCTCACAAGCAACACGTGCTTGTGGATCTTTTGCTAAAATGGCATCTAAAATCGCATCACTAATTTGATCTGCCATTTTATCTGGATGTCCTTCAGTTACACTTTCAGATGTAAATAAATCTAATATTTGTTCCATACTATTCATCATCCTTTCTATTTTTAAATATTAATTGTAATTTAATTCCTTTTAAATTAAGTGCTTGTTTAAAACAATTTTCTAAATAACGTTGATAACTAAAATGGACTAATTTTTTGTTATTAACAAAAATTAAAATTTTTGGTGGTTTAGTACCAATTTGAGTTGCATAATAAAATCTAATTGGTTGTCCTTTATGTGACGGGTGAACTTTAGCACTAACTGCATCATTTAGTATATTATTAATAATACTTGTACTAAATTCAGCACTAAATTTAGTATGTAAATCATTAATTTGTGGGATAATGTTTTTAATTCCTTTTTTGTCTTTAGCTGAGATAAATAAAATTGGAGCATCATTAATAAATGGCATTTTTGATCTAATTAATGTATCAAATTCTTTTTGAGTATTTGTATCTTTCTTAATTAAATCCCATTTATTAACAATTACGATAATTGGTTTATAGTTATCTAGTGCGTGGGATAAAACGCGTTTGTCTTGTTCAATTAATCCTTCGTCAGCATCAATTAACCATAGTACAACATCACTTTGTTCTACGGCTTTAATCGCTCTTAAAACACTATATTTTTCGACATTTTCATAAACACGACCACGGCGTTTAATCCCAGCTGTATCTACTATTTCATATTCTTGATCATCAACACTGAAGCGATAATCAATCGCATCACGGGTTGTTCCATCAACATCACTAACAATACTTCGTTCTTGATTAATTAAAGCATTAAATAAACTACTTTTTCCAACATTAGGACGACCAATTAAACTAAAACGAATTACGTTATCTTCAATAACATTTACATCGATAGGGATTAAAGGATATACTATATCTAGTACATCATACAATCCACCACCATGTGTGGCTGATACTGGAATAACATGTTCAAACCCAAATTGATAAAATTCATAACTACTAGTAAGTAAATCTGGATTATCTACTTTATTAACTACAACTATAATTGATTTACTTTTTTTACGTAAAATGTTAGCAATCATTTCATCTTCTTTTGTGATACCACTTTTAGCATCAACAACAAATAAGATGCAATCAGCTTCATCAATTGCGATCATTGCTTGCATTTTAATTTCTTCACTAAAGGTTTGACCATCGATGGTAATTCCTCCAGTATCAATTAATTTAAAATGTTTATCTAAATACGTTGCATCTTCGTATAATCGATCGCGAGTAACTCCAGCATAATCTTCAACTATTGCTTTTTTACTTTGAACTATTCGGTTAAATATTGTCGATTTACCAACATTTGGTCGACCCACAATAGCGAGTGTATATGCCATCATCCCTCCTATAAATAACTAATTATTTTATCTACGACTTGTTCTATACTTAATTGATCTGTATCAATAACGATTGCATCATCAGCTTGTTTAAGTGGTGCAATCTCGCGATGCATATCGTTATAATCACGACTTTCAATTGAAGCTTTAATATCTTCCAAACTACCTTCGATTCCTAATTTTTGGTTTTCTAAATAACGGCGGTTAGCTCTAACATCAACACTAGCTGTTAGATAAAATTTATGTTGACAATCAGGAAATACCACTGTTCCTAAATCACGTCCATCACAAATAAAATCACCACTATTAGCAATTTCTCGTTGTAAAATAATCATTTTACTACGAACGTCTTTATTGTTACTAATGATTTTAATCACTTCATTGATTTCATTACTACGAAGATGTTTATTTACATCTTCGTTATTTAATAATAAGGAACTACCGTTCCAACTAATATTAATATTGTCTAAATATTGTTTAATATTTTCAGGTGTTAACATAATATTTTCAGATAAAAAGTAGTATGTAATCATTCTATACATACTACCAGTATCTAAGTAATTGATCTTTAATTTATTAGCAATTAGTTTAGAGACACTACTCTTACCACTACCTGCAGGCCCATCTAATACAATTAACATTATCGATTTAATAACATTTTAATTAATATAAATGTTAACACTACTATTACTGCAACTAAAAACCAGTCAAATGGTTCAAATTTTCTTGTACTACTTTTCCCATCGTTTTTTAATTCTTTAGCAAACTCGGCTTCTTCTTCATCTGTTAAATCATCTAATTCAATTGTTTCTTGGAAGTCTTCTTTGTTTTTATTTTGTTTTTCAAAGTTTTCTAAATCAATTGTTTGATCAACTTGGCGCCATTTATCTTTAGTGTCTTTGACTTCGTCAACAGCTATCACTTCTTCTTTAGTTTCTTCTTCGATGTCATCTAAAATTTCTGTGTTAGTAGTTTCTACTAACTCAGCTTCTTGCGTTAAATCACTACTATCAATATCCATTACTGTTGGAGAAATAAGTGTTTGTGTTACACTAAACTCTTCATCGTTCACACTATCTTCTTCTAACACTTCAAAATCGCTACTACTTGTTTGTTGTGTATATTGTTCAGGATTAGCTTTAACTTCTTTCACTTTTTGACTTAAAGCTAAGATGGCTAAATCTAATTCAGTTTGTTCTTCAACTTCAATTTCTTCATCATTAAAGTTTTCTAAATTATCACTGGCAAACTCATTATTTAAATCTTCTAAATCATTACTATCAGTAACAATATCTTCTACTGAAGATGTCTCTTCGTTTAATTCGTCATCTTCTTGTTGTTGATTATCACCTAATAAGTCCAATTCAATTAACTCATCACTTGCACGACTAGTAGTTGATTGTAAGTCTTGACGAAGAGCTTCGTCTTGTAAATGAAGATTTAACATTGTTTCATTACCAATTAATGTTAAATCTTCATTTTCTTGTTTTAAAATTTCACGTTCATCAACAGTAATATCGATTTCATTATTATTCTCAATTTGTAAATCATCAATTTCTTCTGTAACTAAATCTTGAGTAAAGTTCGGTTGTAAGTCAGTCATATAATCATTTAAGATATTAGCTAACTGACTTGTATCATTATCGTCAATTTGTTGTGTTTCTAATTCATCAACTAAATCATAAACTTTACTATTTAATTTATTATCTTTCTCCATACCTACTCCTTCACTAATGTGATATCAGCACCAATTGCTTGTAACTTTTCAATAAAGTTATCATAGCCTCTTAAGATATGATTAATTGCATATACTTTAGTTTCTCCTTCGGCAATTAATCCTGCTAATACTAAAGAAGCTCCTGCTCGTAAGTCTGTCGAGTGGACAGTCTTACCAACTAATGGTGTTGCTCCCGTTACGATCGCTTTAGATTGTTCTTCTCCTAAAGTAATATTAATATTAGCTCCCATATTTTCTAAATCACCGCATTGTTTAAAACGTTGGGGATATATTGTTTCAATAATTTCACTCTCACCATTAACCTGGGTTGTTAATGTTAAGAATACTTGTTGTAAATCTGTTGGAAATGATGGAAATACTCCGGTTTTAATTTTTGTTCCTTCTAATTTAGATTTATCAGTTTCTTTAATATGAATTGATTCATCTTTAATGTCTAAATTAAATCCCATATTAATTAATTTTGAAGTAAGCGCTTCGATATGTTCGGGAATAATATTATCAACAATTAAATCATTACTTAATAAACATCCCATCATGACATATGTTCCTGCTTCAATTCGATCAGGTACTACTTGGTGTAAACAACCATGTAATTCTTTTACCCCTTTAATTCTAATCTCATCAGTACCTGCTCCTTTAATGTTGGCACCCATATTATTAAGTAAGGTTACTACATCAACAATTTCAGGTTCTCTGGCAGCATTTTCAATTTTTGTTTCTCCTTCAGCCATACTAGCTGCGAGAATTAAATTGATTGTTGCTCCAACTGATGGGAAGTCTAAGAAGATATTATTCCCTTTAAGTCCATCAGGACAAGAAATATCAACAATTGTTTTATCTCCTTCATCGATCATATTAATTTTACAACCTAATTTCTCTAATCCCATAATATGTAGATCAATTGGACGAGGTCCTAAACGACAACCTCCTGGTAGATATAAACGACAATGTTTAAATCTAGCGACAAACGCACCCATAAAATAGTATGATGCTCTAAATTTAGTTATCTCTTCGATTAATAAATCTTTATAATCTAAATTAGCTCCATCAATAGTAACATAATTACGATTACTTTTAGGCATACTAATTACATTAGACTGTAAATAACGCAATATTGAAATTAATTCATCTACATCTTGGATTTTTGGTACATCTTCAAAAATAACTACATCATTAGTCATTGTTGAAGCAATAAGTAGTGCTAAGACACTATTTTTAGCTCCACTAACCCGTACTTTACCTTGTAATGGTTGTTGACCATTAATTAAAAAATATGGTTCCATAATTTCCTCTAATTTTTTATTTTATAATCTTTACTTAGTGTGGTTAGAACTTCATACCCATCTTCTGTGATTAATACATCATCTTCAATTCTAACTCCACCTAATCCTTCAAAATATAACCCTGGTTCAATTGTTACAATCATTCCAGGTTGTAAAATCGTTGTATCTACTTGATTAAGATACGGACCTTCATGATAATCTAGACCAATCCCATGACCTGTTCCGTGCATGAATGCTTCAAGCACACCATGTTGTTTAAAGAAGTCACGACCAATTTGATCAATTGCTTGACAACTAACACCTGGTCGCAGCGCTTTAATTTGTAATTCATTACACTCTTTAACTAAGTTATAGATGTGTAACAACTCATCACTAATAGTTTCACCAACTAATAACGTTCTTGTTATATCTGAACAATATCCTTGATAAAAACATCCAAAGTCGATTGTTACTAACTCATTGTTGTTAATAATCCGATCAGAAAAGTCAGCATGAGGTTTAGCCCCATTCTCACCACTAGCAACAATTGATTGAAAGGCATAATCATCAGCTCCATTTAGAATTTGTTGACATTCTAAATGAGCTTTAATATCCCTTTCACTAACACCTGGTTGTAAGTACTTAGCTACTACTTCTTTAAAACTTTGTTCAGAAATTGCTATCGCTTTTCTAATTTTATTTATTTCCTCATCTGTTTTAATTAAACGTAAACTTTCCACCATGCCATTAATCACAACAATTTCTTTGTCAGGGAAATCGTTAACTAATGTTTGAAAAAAACCTAAAGTAACCTCTCCATTAATTCCAATTTTATTATATGGACTAATAATATTTTTGATATGTTGATAATATCCACAATCATTACTTGTAATATGAATATTAATACCATCATATAATTCACTTTTAACTTGTGTTTGGTAACGACCATCAGTAATAAAATGAGTGCCCTTTGGAGTTAATATTACTTCACAAGTAGTTCCTGAAAAGTTAGTTAAGTAACGTTTATTATAATCTAGAGTTTCGATATAACAATCAATGTTACAATCTTTTAATAGTTTAGAGCATTCCATGATTTCCTTTTATTAATTTTTCTTCAAACGCTTCTAGGTTTTTATCATTACCAAAAATTAACAATTGATCACCAACTTCAATGATTGTATCACCTTCAGGGACAATGATGTCATCATTACGTTGAATTCCAATAATATTAATTTTAAAGTTTTTACGTAAGTTAATCGTGTTAATGCTTTTATTAACAATACATGTCATTAAATCGGTAACTTCGATTTTATCAGCACGTACATTATCACCAAATTCGAAATAATCAAATCTAAATTTTTTCGTAATTTTGTGTGCTAGTCTTCGTCCCATATCTCCTTCGGGCATAATCACTTCATCAATTCCCATTTTATATAAAATTTTACGTTGCTCTTCTGTGGAAGCTTTGGCAATAATTTTTTTAACACCACATTCTTGTAAGTTTAAGCATGTTAAGAAACTAGCTTCCATGGCATCTTGACCAATTCCAACAATGACTTTATCAAATAATTTAATTTCAACTTGACTAAGTGCTTTTGGATCAGTTGCATCTAGCGCCACAACATTATCTAACAATTCACTAGCTTTGTCACAGTTTTCTGCATTTTTTTCAATTGCTAAAACGTAGTGTCCTTGTTGTTGTAATTCATAAGCAAGCGATAAACCAAAACGTCCTAATCCGATAACTGCAAATTCCATTATACCTCCTGACTTTCGTGGTTAATTAATTTAACTTTAATTCGATTCTTCTCATCAATACTAATAATTTCTACTTCAATTTCATCATTTAAGTTAATCATATCTTCTACTTTATCTACACGTTTCTTACTTAAATCAGAAATGTGTAATAATGCTTCTTGATCATTGAAGCTAACAAAAGCGCCATATACTTCAATGCGTTTAACAATCGCTTTGTATTGTTGTCCTACTTCATATTCATGAACAATCGTTTCAATAATTTGCTTAGCTTGATCTAAACTTTGTTGATCAACCCCATAAATAAATACTTGCCCATCTTCTTCAATATCAATCTTAACCCCGGTTTGATCAATAATTTTATTAATTGTCTCTCCGCCTTTACCAATTACATCTTTAATTTTATTAACTTTAATTTGCATCGTAATTGTTTTTGGTGCATACTCCGATAATTGAGATCGGGGTGTGCTAATGACTTGGTTCATATGCTCTAAAATTTGAAGCCGTGCTTTTTTCGCTTGGGCTAAAGCTGTGGCTAAAATTTCCCGATCTATTCCATCAATCTTAATATCCATTTGTATACTACAAATTCCTTGACTAGTTCCAGCAACCTTAAAGTCCATATCACCTAAGTGGTCTTCTAGTCCTTGAATATCTGTTAAGATTGAATAACCATATTCATCTTTAATTAATCCCATCGCAATTCCAGCTACATGCTCTTTAATTGGCACTCCAGCATCCATTAAAGCTAAAGACGCAGCACAAATGGTTGCTTGAGAACTACTACCATTACTTTCTAAAATTTCACTAACAACACGAATAGTGTAGGGAAAATCAGTAGTGTTTGGAATTACTTGACTAATTGCTAATTCTCCTAAATGGCCGTGTCCAATTTCGCGTCGTCCTGGCGCTCCCATTCTTCCAGTTTCCCCAACACTATATGGTGGGAAGTTATAGTGTAGTAAAAATGGTTTTTCTGTATATGGCTCAAACCCATCAAAGGTTTGTTGGTCACTCATTACACCTAGAGTAACTGTTGCTAAACTTTGCGTTTCTCCCCGTGTAAATAAACTTGAACCATGAGGGCGAGGTAATAAATCAATTTCACTACTAAGCGGACGAATCTCATCTAACTGACGTCCATCAACCCGATGTTTGTCATCAATGATTAATCGACGAAAGACATTTTTCTTCACATCATCAAAGGCTGTATGGGCAAAATGCATACTCATCTCTTCATCATCTTGATCAATTAACTCAGGATGATTATTGATTATTTGTTCACATACTTCATCAATAGCTTGATTTCTCGCTTCTTTACTTTGAATTTGTAATGCTTGTTTAATTTGGTCTTGATGATTATTGGTAATTAAATTAAACCAATTAGTATAACTATCTTCGGGAGTATAGATAAATGGAATTTTCTCAACTCCTACTTGCTTGATGATAGCTTGTTGCCAAGCACATAATTTTTTAATGTGCTCATGCCCAAACATTAAAGCATCAATCATCACTTCTTCACTAACTTCTTGGCTACTAGCTTCCACCATCACAATCGCTTCACTACTACCAGCCATTTTTAATTCAATTTGACTTTGTTCTTTTTGTGCTAAAGTCGGGTTTATTATAAACTCACCATCAATCATTCCGACACATACCCCACTAACAGGTTTATTAAACGGAATGGTTGGTGCTAAGTTTAGTGCTAAGGAAGCACCAGTAATACTTAAAATATCTGGTTCAAAATTAGGATCATAACTAACAACACTACACACAATTTGCACTTCATTATGATAATGATCGGCAAACATTGGCCGCAGTGGGCGATCAATTAAGCGGGCAGCTAGGGTTGCTTGGGTACTTGGGCGTGATTCTCGACGATTATAATTGCCAGGAATTTTTCCCAAGGCATACAATTTTTCTTCATAATTAACAGTTAGCGGAAAAAAGTCACAATCTGGTGCACTGGCTTTTTCCACAATACTGACTAAAACGTATGTATCTTCATAGTTAATCATCAAGCTTGAAGTAGCTTGTTTTGCGAATTTATTAAGTTCAACATTAACATTTCCTGACCCAATTTTGATTGCTTCCATTACACCCTCTTCCTAAAATTAGTAAAAACAAATAATCAAAGATTATTTGTTTTCACCGATTAAACTAATTCAATTATTGCCATTTCCGCATTATCTCCACGACGAGTTCCGGTTTTAATAATACGAGTGTATCCACCTTGACGGTTTTCCATTTGTGGAACGATATCTTCAAATAACACTTTAATGACACTACGTCCTGTTGGTTCTAATTTTTCTGTATATTTGTTTGGTACCATTTCGTATAATGGTTGTAAACGTCCTTGGACAAAGTGTTTACGATTAGGACGATCACTATTGCGTTTAGCTAATGTGATTGTTTTTTCAGCCCATTTACGTACTTCTTTAGCTTTGTCAACAGTTGTTTCAATACGACCGTTCATGAACAATTCACTAGTTAAGTTACGTAATAACGCTTTACGGTGGTCAGCACTACGACCTAATTTACGGTATCCTTTTGATTTATACATGTCTCTCCTTATATTATTTTAATACGTATCCAAGTTCTTGCAATTGTTTTTGAATCTCATCAACAGTTTTAGCTCCGATGTTATCAACAGCTGCAATTTCTTTTTTAGTTTTATTACATAAATCTTCAATAGTATTGATTCCAGCTTTTTTTAAACCATTATAAGCACGGTTTGAAATATCTAATGTTTCAATTGCATTTTGGCTATCTGCTTCATCAATGATTTGAGTATCAACTTCAACTTTACTTTCAATAAATACTTGTGATTGATTAATTGCTTCTTCAATATTTTCCACAAGCATCATGTGTTCTTTCATAATGTGTGCTGAGTAAGATAATGCTTCTTCTGGACTAATTGTTCCATTAGTTTCAATATCAATTAATAAGCGATCATAGTTAGTAATATCACCAACACGAGTATCTTCAACACGATAAGAGAATACTTTTACTGGTGTATAGATGCTATCCACATAAATAACATTGGCTTTCTTTTCTTTACCTCGGTTTTCATCAGCTAATTTATAACCGATTCCTTTATGCGCTGTTAATTCCATATAAAATGGTTTATTTTCAGCTAATGTTACAATTTTAAGATCTTTATTAATGATTTCAACACCCGCTGGACATTGAATATCGGAAGCATATAATTCACCTTTTTTATTACCTTCAAGCACTAAAACAAAATCTTGATTTTGTTCGTCAATTTTCACTTTTAAGTCTTTAACGGCTAAGACTACGCTTGTAATATCTTCAACAATTGTATCTAACACATCAAACTCATGGCTTACACCTTTAATTTGAATTTTAGTTACAGCTCCTCCTGGAAGGGTAGATAAAGCTACACGACGTAAAGCATTACCTACGGTAATCCCAAATCCATTTTCTAATGGACGAATTTCAAAACATTGACGATATTCGTTATTAGTATCAGCATCTACTTTACTAATAGTAGGTAGTGCTAAATCAAAATCATAGGTATAATTCATTACTCCTCCATTATATAATCTTAAAATTTACCTTTTGGTGGTCGACATCCATTGTGGGGAATTGGTGTTTTATTTAAGATCGAAGTAACTTCAATTCCGGCCCCTTTAATTGTTTTAATTGTAGTATCACGACCTGGTCCTGAACCTTTTGTTTCAACGCGAACTTTTTTCATTCCCATTGCTTGCATACTTTCAATTACTTTGTTTGCAGCTTGTTGTGCAGCAAATGGTGTAGATTTTTTACCACCTTTAAATCCAGCACAACCACTACTTGACCAAGCTAATGTGTTTCCATCTAAATCTGTAATGTTGATAATAGTATTATTCCAGTTAGAGTGAATGTGGGCAATACCACTTTCAACATGTTTTTTAGTTTTTCTTCTTGTTTTTTTAACTGCCATGTTTACTCCTTATTTTGATTATTTTTTCTTATTGGCCATTGTTTTTCTTGGTCCTTTACGTGTACGTGAATTGTTTTTAGTGTGTTGACCTCGTACTGGAAGTCCACGACGGTGACGAATACCTCGGTAACTTGCAATCTCCATTAAACGTTTAATGTTTAATTGCACTTCACGACGTAAATCTCCTTCAACTTTCTCACCTTCCATTGCTTTACGGATGGCATTAATTTGATCTTCGCTTAAATCTTTTACACGAATATCTTCACTTACGTTTGCGCGTTTTAAAATTTCTTGCGCTTTACTTTTCCCAATTCCATAAATGTATGTTAATGAAATAACAACGCGTTTATCGCTTGGAATATCAATACCTGCTATACGTGCCATAATTTTTCTCCTCTTTTAATTAACCTTGTCTTTGTTTGTGTTTAGGATTATCACAGATAACTCTAACCACACCTTTACGTTTGATTACTTTACATTTTTCACAAATTGGTTTTACTGATGCTCTTACTTTCATCATTCCTCCTATTTAAATCTATAAGTGATTCGTCCTTGCGTTAAATCATATGGTGATAATTCAACTAATACACGATCACCAGGGATAATGCGGATATAATTTTTACGAATTTTACCTGAAATATAGGCAATAATTTCAATCCCATTATCAAGTTTAACTTTAAACTTCGTATTAGGCAATACTTCTAATACGGTAGCTTCTGTTTCGATTCCTTCTTGTTTCACCGATAACATCCTCCTACTGATTTTGTTTGGTTAAAATTTCATATCCATCTTCTGTTACTAAGATGGTGTGTTCAAAGTGTGCTGCTGGTTTGTGATCGTTAGTTTTCACTTCCCAACCATTATCACACACATAAACATCATCTGTCCCTAAATTAAGCATAGGTTCAATTGCTAATGTCATTCCTGCTTGAAGAATTGGTCCTTTCCCGGCTGGTCCATAATTAAGAATTTCTGGTTCTTCATGTAGTTCACTTCCAACTCCATGCCCGGCAAAGTTTCTCACAATTCCTAAATGATAGCAATTAGCAACTTCTTCAATTGCATGCGATACATCTGATAAGTGTACTCCGGCTTTGACTTGATCTAGTCCTGTAAATAATGCCTCTTGAGTTTGCTCAAGTAAGTTGTTAACGTCTTCACTCACTTCACCAACTTGGTAAGTCCAAGCACTATCTCCGACATATCCTTTATAACGTGCCCCAATATCGACACTAATAATATCTCCCGCTTTTAGTGGGTTATTATTAGGAAATCCATGCACAACTGTATCATTAACACTACAACAAGTGGCTGCTGGAAATCCCCCATAACCTTTAAATTCAGGAGTAGCACCACAAGCCAAGATGTGGGCTTCCACCGCATCATTAATTTCTTGACTTGTGATTCCTGGTTTGATCATTGATCTGATTAAATCATGACATTCACCGACAATTTTTCCTGCTTGACGCATTAATTCAATTTCGCGTGGTGATTTAACACTAATCATGATTTAACACCTCTTTGATCTTACTAAATACACACAAAACATCATCCTCTTGACTAATGCTGATGGTACTTAATTTATTTTGTGCTTGATAATAATCAAGCATCGCTTGCATTGTATCTAAGCTAACTTCAATCCGTGTTTGCACTTTTTCTGGTTGATCATCATCTCGTTTAACTAGTGTAGTTTGATCATCATCACAAACACCAGCTATTGTTGGTGGATTTAATGTCTCATGATATGTCTTTTGACATGTTGGACAAAATAATCTTCCACTTAAACGATTAACAATTACCTCAACTGGTAAATCTAAATACAATACATGATCAATTTGTTGATTAATACTAGCTAACATTTCATCTAAAACTTCTGCTTGATGTAAATTGCGTGGATAACCATCTAATAAGAATCCATTTTGGTATTCACTTTTACTAATCTCTTCTTTTAGTAAGCGAATTGTTAATTCATCAGGCACTAGCAAACCTTGGTTAATAAAGCTAGCTAACTCTTTTCCTAGTGCTGATCCACTTTGCATCTCGCTTCTAAATAAGTTTCCCGTTGATAAATGTTTAACATGATATGTATCAACAATTAAATCTGATTGAGTTCCCTTCCCGCTTCCAGGAAGACCCATAATTAATATATTCATTATTCTCCTAGAATTGCACGATAACGTTGTTTTTCCGATTTGTTTAATAATGATTGGTAAACTTGTACGATTACCCCAACATTAATGATTAATCCTGTTCCTAATAATGATAAACTTACTGAAATTGAAATGAATTGTCCCATTATAATTGGAATAATTGCAATTGCTAGTAAGGCAATACCACCCCAAAGTGATGTACGTCTAATTGTTTTATTTAAGTAATTATAAGTATCTTCTCCAGGACGTGTATTTAAAATATACGCTTGTTGGTTGGCTAAATTTTTTGTCATTTCTTCAGGATTCATTTGAATTGAAGAATAAATCATGGTAAATCCAATAATTAATAAACCATACATCACAATATAACTAATTGAGAAGAATAAGTAATGTGTTTGCCCTTTTGTAATATTACCTGTTAAGGCTAAGAAGAATTGTTCAATTTGTCCATGTCCATTATTAACAAAATATGGAATGTGATTAAATGAATAACTAAAAATAATTCCTAAAATAATTAAAAATGGTTGGACAAAGATGATTGGAATTACTCCGGCAGGGTTTAATTTAATTGGTAAGTAACTATTTGGTTTAGCTGTTGTGTTTTCTCCACGCACATAGTTGACTGGAATACGACGTTCAGCTAAAGTATAGTAAATAATTACAACAATTAATAAAATAAAGATTACAGCAATAATTGTCCATAAAATAACTTGTTTTTGCACTGCAGCGTTGGTTTTAATTACTTGGAATAAAGTAGTAAAGAATCCACCTGGATTTTTAAAGATACTTGGCAGTGGCGTTTGACTAAATAAATTTTTAAACATTGTTTGAATTGAATGTAATTCAACAGGCACTCGTGATAAAATCCCCACACAAATAATTACACTCATTCCATTACCAATACCTAATTCTGAAATACGATCACTTAACCATACTACAATTGCACTACCAGTTGTCATTAATAATGCTACTTGTAAGTAACCAAGTAATGTCGGATCAGCAACAATTGGCGTTTTACTAGTAATGTAAGATCCAATTAAGATTCCTAATCCTTGTACAAAACTTAAAATTATTGCTAAATATTTTGTCCATTTATTACGTTTATTTTGCCCTTCAACCCCTTGGTTTTTCCATTCGCTCATCGCCGGCACTAAGTCTGATTCTAATAATTGAATCATTACTGACGCTGAAATATATGGACTAACTCCAAGTGCAAATAGTCCCATTTGCGAAAGACTACCTCCACCAAAGAAATCAAATAAAGTAGATACCTGTAAGTTAACAGTAGCTCCTGTAATCGCGCTATTGTCAACTCCTGGTGTTACAATATTTGTTCCAATACGATAAATAAGTAAAATGAAGATGGTAAAGAAAATTGCATTACGCGTAACTTTATTACCAAAGATTTGTCTAAAACCCTTCATTATTTAACCTCAATACTCCCACCTGCTTGGGTGATTTTTTCTTGAGCTTGTTTAGAACAAGCGTCAACTTTAATAGTTAATTTTTTCGTTAATTCTCCGTTACCTAAAATTTTAATTCCATCTTTAACTTGTTTTACTAATTTATTTTCAATTAATACTTCATTAGTAATTACATCACCATCATTGAAACAATTAAGTTGACTTACGTTAATTGTAGTAAATACTTTTTTAAATGGTGCATTACTAAATCCACGTTTTGGTAAACGACGGTATAAAGGGTTTTGTCCCCCTTCAAAACCTAAACGTACTCCACCACCACTACGTGATTTTTGTCCATTTTCTCCACGTCCTGCTGTTTCACCTTGACCAGATCCACATCCACGACCAATACGTTTTCTATTAAAACGACTTCCAGGAGTTGTTTGTAATTCATGTAATTTCATAAATCTTCCTCCTACACTTCTTCAACACTTACTAAGTGTTCGACTTTTCTAATTTTTCCACGTGTTTGGGGATTATCTGGATGAATTTTACTTTGGTGTGGTTTTGTAATTCCTAATGATTTAATTACTTCTTTTTGGTCTTTGCGCTTATTAGCAAGACCACGTTCTAATGTAATTTTTAAGTTTGCCATCATAACCCCTTTCTATGATAATTGTTTAGCATCAATGTCACGTAAACGTGCAATTGATTCTTTAGTTTCCATACATTTTAATCCATCAAATGTTGCACGAATCATGTTAATTGGTGTATTTGAACCTAATGATTTAGATACAACGTTTTTATAACCTGCAAGCTCTAATACTTTACGTACAGGTCCCCCAGCGATGATCCCTGTTCCTTCAGGTGCTGGTTTTAATAAGATTTTTCCAGAATCGTGTTTCCCAATAATATCTTGAGGTAAAGTAGTTCCATCAAATTTAACTTTAATTAAGTTGTGTTTAGCATTTTCTACTGCTTTACGAATAGCGTCTGGAACCTCTTTACTTTTAGCAGTTCCATATCCAACTAAACCTTTACGATCACCTACTACAGCTACAGCTGCAAAACGGAATGTACGTCCACCTTTAACTACTTTAACTACACGGTTAATAGTAATTACTACTTCTTCAAAGTTGTCTTGGTTACGTTTATTGAATTTACGATTATTGTTTCGATCACGTTTGAAATCTTTTTTTACTTCTCTATTATCTACATTTTTTACTTCTTGATTTTCAGCCATAAATAACCTTTCTTAGAATTTTAATCCAGCTTCACGACAAGCATCAGCTAAAGCTTTAATTTTTCCATGGTAAGCATATCCTCCACGGTCAAATACAACTTCACTAATTCCAGCTCCTTGAGCTTTTTTTGCCGCAAGTTCTCCAACTTTTTTACAAGTTTCGATGTTATTGTTATCAGCTTTAACATCTTTACTACTAGCACTAGCTAAAGTTTTACCTGCAACATCATCAATAAATTGTACATAGATAGCTTTATTAGATTTAAATACATTTAAACGTGGTTTTTGACTTGTTCCGCTAATTTTTTTACGTAAACGATCATGTCTTCTTTTTCTTTGTAAATTACGACTTTCTTGCACTATTCCCCCTTAATTATTTACCTGCACGTTTTCCTTCTTTACGACGGATGTGCTCATCTTTATATTTGATTCCTTTACCTTTGTATGGTTCTGGTGGTCTTACTTTACGAATATTAGCAGCAATTTCTCCTACTAATTGTTTATCGATTCCTGATAAGATTAAACTTGTATTACTTGGTGCTTCTGCACTAATTCCTGCTGGTAATTCAATTTCCACAGGATGTGAGTATCCTACGTTTAATGTTACTTTGTTTCCACTAACACTAACACGGTATCCTACCCCGTTTAATTCTAATTCTTTACTAAAACCTTCACTAACTCCTGTTAGCATGTTTTTAATTAAAGCTGTTGTAGTTCCATGAATTGCTTTAACAAATTTATCTTCACAACTACGTTTAACAACAACTTTGCCTTCTTCTACAACTACACTTAAATTATCATTTAAGTCTAAACTTAAATTACCTTTACTACCTTTTACATTAACAACTTGATCTTCAACTTTAATTTCAACACCACTTGGGATTGTTAATTCTTGATTACCAATTCTTGACATAATACAAATTACCAAACGTAGGCAATTACTTCACCCCCAACGTGTTCTTTACGTGCTTCACGATCTGTCATTAATCCTTTTGATGTAGTAATAATAGCAGTTCCTAATCCATTATATACATAAGGGATTTTGTCACTTTCAACATAAATACGTAACCCTGGTTTAGAAATACGTTTAATTCCATTAATTACACGGCGATTACCTTTATATTTTAATTTAACTGTAATTGATTTTTTATTGTTATCAAGTTCTTTAACACTAAATCCACTAATAAACCCTTCACGTTCTAAAACTTTAAGAATTTCTACCTTTTGTTTTGAACAAGGACATTCTAAGCTCTCATGACGTTCTTTATTAGCATTACGGATACGTGTTAACATATCTGCAATTGGATCTGTCATTGCCATAAGTATTCCTCCTTAATTTTTTCTACCAACTTGCTTTTTTAACACCCGGTAATTTACCTTCGTGTGCTAATTCACGAAAACAAATACGGCAAATTCCAAATTTACGCATTACAGCGTGTGGACGTCCACAACGATTACATCTAGTGTATTCACGGACTTTGAATTTTTGTTTTCTTTTTTGTTTAGCGATCATTGATTTTTTAGCCATTCTTACTCACCTCGCTTAGCAAAAGGCATTCCAACTAATTCTAATAATTTGAATCCTTCTTCATTTGTTTTTGCGCTTGTAACGATTGTAATATCCATTCCTAAAACTTTAGAAATTTTATCATAGTCAATTTCAGAAAAGATTGTTTGTTCAGTAATTCCTAGTGTATAGTTTCCATGCCCATCAAAAGCGTTAGGATTTAATCCTTGGAAATCACGGACACGAGGAAGGGCAATTGCAACTAATTTATCTAAGAAGTTGTACATATTTTGACCGCGAAGCGTTACTTTACAACCAATTGCTTGTCCTTCACGTAATTTGAATCCAGCAATAGAATTACGTGCTTTAGTAATTACTGGTTGTTGTCCACTAATCATTTTTAATTCATTAACCGCTTCATCTAAAATTTTTGAATTACCTGTTGCTTCTCCTAAACCCATGTTGATTACAACTTTTTCAATTTTAGGAATTTGCATTGTTGAACTATATTTAAATTCATCCATTAAACTATTTTTTTGTTCATTATATTTTGCTTGGACTATAGACATTTACCCTCCTTTTTAGATTTCTTTATTTGTTTTAACTAGTTTACGTGTTTTTTCACCATCTTTGATTTCGAATTTAACACGACTAGCTTTTTTTGTTTTTTCATCAAATAAACTTACATTTGAAGCATCAATTGGACGTTCAATTTCAACCATTCCACCGTCCATACCACCACGTGGTTTTTGGTGTTTTTGGCACATTCCAATTCCACTTACAATTACTTTATTTTTTGGAAGGATTTTTGTAACTGTTCCGGTTTTCCCTTTATCAGCACCGGCAATTACGATAACTTCATCACCTTTTTTCAGATACATATAAATTCCCCCTCTCTTATAAAACCTCAGGTGCTAGAGAAACAATACGACTGTATCCTTTATCTCTTAATTCACGAGCAACTGGCCCGAAAATACGTGTACCTCTAGGTCCTTTATCTTCTTTAATGATAACACAAGCGTTTTCATCAAAACTGATGTAGCTTCCATCATTACGATGAGTTTTACTTACAGTTCTAACAACAACGGCTTTACATACATCACCTTTTTTAACAGCTGCTCCTGGGATTGCTTTTTTCACTGTTACTACTACTTGGTCACCAACACGTGCATATTTACGTTTTGATCCACCTAAAACTTTAATAGTTAACACTTCTTTAGCACCACTATTATCAGCAACTTTCATTCTAGTTTCTTGTTGAATCATAATCTCACCTACTTTCTTTAGTTTTAGCTAATCGCTTTTTCTACAACTTTTACTAAACGACTACGTTTAGTTGCCGATAAGGCACGAGTTTCCATACATAAAACGATATCACCAACATGAGCTTGATTTAATTCATCATGTGCTTTATATTTTTTAGATACTTTTACTTTCTTTTTATAAACTGGATGCTCAACACTACGTTCTACTAACACAGTGATTGTTTTATCCATTTTGTCAGATACAACTTTACCAACAAAAGTTCTACGTCTATTTCGTTCCATGGATTACGCCTCCTTTAAATCTTTCGCTTGTTTTTGATTTAAGGCAGTTTTTAATACAGCAATATTTTTCTTAACGCTTTTAATGTCAGCAGTAGTTTCTAAATTACCAGTAGCTAATTTAACACGTAAGTCAAGAGATTGACGTTTTAATTCAATAATTTTTTGGTTGATTTCTTCAACGCTTAATTTCATCACATCATTCATTTTTAATTTTTTCATGCTTGACCACCTTCTTTTTTTATGATCTTAGTTTTAACTGGTAATTTGTGAGCTGCTAAACGTAATGCTTCACGAGCAACTTCTTCACTAACACCAGCAATTTCAAACATTACACGCCCTGGTTCTACTGGAGCTACCCAAGCCTCTACGTTACCTTTACCGCTACCCATACGTACTTCTAATGGTTTTTTAGTCATAGGACGAGCTGGGAAGATTTTAATCCATACTTGTCCGTTACGTTTCATATAACGAGTCATCGCAATACGCGCAGCCTCAATTTGACGGTTGGTAACAAATGCTTTTGTAGTTGCTTGTAAACCAAATTCTCCAAATACTACTTCAGTTCCACGTTTTGCACGATCTTTTAATTTAGGTCTAAATTCTTTTCTGTGTTTTGTTCTTTTTGGTACTAACATTATTTACTCTCCTTAGTAGGTAAAACCTCACCTTTGTAAATCCAAACTTTAACCCCTAAAAGACCATATGTAGTTAACGCTTCACCTAAAGCGTAGTCAATATCAGCACGAATTGTTTGAAGTGGTACGTTACCTTCAGTATAACCTTCACTACGTGCCATTTCTACTCCACCTAAACGTCCAGAAATTTTTGTTTTAATTCCTTTAGCTCCGGCTTTCATAACATTACGGATTGCTTTCTTTTGCGCAATACGGAAGTTAGCACGGTTTTCTAATTGACGAGCAATCATATCAGCTACAACTTGCGCATCTAAATCAACATTTTCAACTTCAGTTACATCAATAATGATTTTAGTTCCTTTATCAACAATACGTGAAATACGTTTTTCTAATTCTTTAATGTTTTCACCGTTTTGTCCTAAAACAACTCCAGGACGTGCAGCAACGATGTTAATACGAATTTGGTTTTTGCTACGTTCAATTTTAATTTTAGATACAAAGGCATCTTTTAATTTTTTACTTAAAAATTTACGGATTTTTTCGTCTTGATCAACGAATTTAGCATAGTCATGATCAGTATACCAATTGCTTTCCCAATCACGAATTACACCAACACGAAATCCATTAGGATTGACTTTTTGACCCATGTCTTATGCCCCCTTTCTTTCATCTAATATGATTGTAATGTGTGAAGTACGTTTATTAATTGCACTTGCACGACCTTGTGCACGAGGACGGATACGTTTTAATGTTGGTCCTTCATTAGCATAAGCTAAACGTACATATAAATTATCAATATTAATATTGGCATCTTTTTCATCATTTAAAAATTCTGCGTTAGCAACAGCACTATTAAGTAATTTGAAGATAATTTTACTAGCTTTTTTATCTGTATTACTTACAATGTTAATTGCTTCAGCTACATTTTTATTACGGATTAAATCTAAAACTAAACGTGCTTTACGAGGTGCCACACGTTGCATTTTAGCACTAGCTTTTACTTGATATTCCACAAATCCCCCTTAATTATTTTTTACTTTTTTTGTCTTCACCATGACCATGGTAAGTACGAGTTGGCGCAAATTCTCCTAATTTGTGTCCAACCATATCTTCAGTTACATATACAGGAACGTGTTCTTTTCCATTATGTACACCAAATGTATGACCTACGAATTGTGGGAAGATTGTACTACGACGAGACCAAGTTTTGATCACTGATTTTTTCCCATCACCCATAGCTTCAACTTTTTTCATTAAGTGTTCATCAACAAATGGACCTTTTTTTAAACTACGAGCCATATTAACCCCCTATTATTTTTCGTTACGACGACGCACGATATATTTGTTACTTTGTTTATTTTTCTTACGAGTTTTTAATCCTAAAGCAGGTTTACCCCAAGGAGTAAGTGGTGATTTACGACCAACTGGAGCACGACCTTCTCCCCCACCGTGTGGGTGATCATTCGGGTTCATTACAGATCCACGAACTGTTGGACGAATCCCCATGTGACGTTTACGTCCTGCTTTACCAATTTTAACTAACTCGTGACTTTCGTTTCCTACTTCACCGACAGTAGCACGACAAGTTGCTAAAATTTTTCTTACTTCTCCAGAAGTTAAACGCACTAATACGTATTTACCTTCTTTCCCTAACAATTGGGCACTACTTCCAGCACTACGTACTAATTGTCCACCTTTTCCTGGTTTTAATTCGATATTGTGAATCAATGTCCCCATTGGAATGTCTCCAAGTGGCATCGCATTACCCACTTTAATATCTTTTTTATTACCTGCTTCAATTACATCCCCAACTTTCATTCCTTTAGCTGCTAAGATATAACGTCTTTCACCATCAGCGTAATTAACTAATGCAATATTTGCACTACGGTTTGGATCGTATTCAATACTTGCAATACGTCCGATAATATCATCTTTATTACGTTTAAAGTCGATAATACGGTATTTACGTTTTACCCCACCACCACGGTGACGTACAGTGATTTTCCCTTGGTTGTTACGTCCAGCGTGTTTTTTCAAACTAACTGTTAACGATTTACAAGGTTTATCAGTTGTAATTTCAGATTTATAATCTAAAACTGACATGTTACGACGACCATTTGTCGTTGGTTTATATACTTTTACTGCCATAACTTTTTCCTCCTAATTAATATTCTTATTCATCAAAATTAATTGCTTCAATATCATTACTGTCAGCTGTTAGTTTGATACGCGCTTTTTTAAAACCTTTTTTATAACCACTGTAACGACCAACACGACGTGGGCGAGGTTTTTGGTTAACAATGTTAACAGTATCTACTTTAACATCAAATAATTTTTCTACAGCTTTTTTAATAATTGTTTTATCAGCTTCTTTGCTTACTTCAAAATAGTAAACACGATCTTCTAATTCTAACATAGTTTTTTCTGTGATGATCGGTCTTTTGATAACACTATATATATCTCTCATTATCCTAAAACCTCCTCAATTTTATTTACAGCTTCCACTGTTAACACTAATTTATTAACATTTAGTAAATCAAGGACATTAATTTCGCTAGGCTCTTGTACTAAAATGTTGTTAACGTTACGAGTTGCTAAATAAACATTTTCATCAATATTTGCAGTTACAAATAATCCTTTACGATCAATATTTAAGTTATTAACAACTTGTACGAAGTCTTTTGTTTTTGGTGTAGTCAAGTTTAAGTTATCGATTACGATAATATCACCATTAATTAATTTTGTACTTAGTGCACTCTTAAGTGCTAAACGACGTACTTTTTTATTCATTTTTAATGTATATTTTCTTGGAGTTGGCCCAAATACAACTCCTCCACCACGCCATTGTGGTGCTCTAATTGTACCTTGACGTGCACGTCCTGTACCTTTTTGACGCCATGGTTTACGTCCCCCACCGCTAACGGCACTACGGTTTTTAACACTATGAGTTCCTTGGCGGACATTGGCACGTTGTAACATTACTGCATCAAATAATGCTTGTTCATTTGGTGTAATTGCAAATACATCATCGTTTAATGTAATGTTATCTACTTTTTTACCATTAATATCTAATACATCAATTTTTGCCATCTTTCCTCCTTATTATTCTTCACTTGTAGTAGTTTCTTCTACATATGAAATTAATTCTTTATTTTGTGCTCTACCGTTATCTTTAACAGCCGCTTTAATAGTAACAAACGATTTTTTGGCACCAGGTACATTACCTTTAATAATTAATACATTACGTTTAGTATCTACTTTAACAATCTCTAAGTTTTGTGTAGTTACTGTTTTGCTCCCCATGTGTCCTGGTAAGTTTTTACCTTTAAACACTTGTGGCGCAACCGCACCCATTGACCCTGGACGACGGTGGTAACGAGAACCGTGACTCATTGGCCCACGTGATTGGTTGTGACGTTTAATTGACCCTTGGAACCCTTTACCTTTACTAGTTCCTTGTACGTCAACGATTTCTCCATCACTAAAGATATCTACTGTTAATTCTTGTCCAAGTGTATAATTACTCACTTCATGTTCACCAACAGTAAACTCTTTATACACACGTTTACCAGTTTCTAGTCCTGCTTTTTTCACATGTCCCATCTCTGGTTGCGTAGTATGTTTTTGTTTTTTATCCTCAACACCGATTTGAATGGCATTATAACCATCAGTTTCTGTTGTTTTAATTTGTGTAATTACATTTGGTTCGATCTCAATCATTGTTACTGGGATAATAGTTCCATCAGTAGCAAACATTTGAGACATTCCTAATTTTCTTCCTACTAATCCTTTCATCATCGAACACCTCTCTTTTTTCTTTGTGTCATAATGTTGTAATTAAACTACATTTTAATGTCGACTAACACTCCAGCTGGAATACTAATACGACTTAATACGTCTTCAATATCGCTGTTCATGTTATCAATTTGAATCAAACGTTTGTGTGTTCTAATTTCAAATTGTTCACGACTTTTTTTGTCTTTGTGCACTGCACGGATAATTGTATAAATGTTTTTATCAGTTGGTAATGGAATTGGTCCACTAACTTTTCCTCCAGCATTTTGTACTTGAGAAACAATTTGCTCAACTGAACTATCAACTAATTTATGATCATATCCTTTAAGTTTGATTTTTACAGTTTTACTCATGATACTCCTTTCATTACATGGTGTCGGGTGTGTTAATTTGTTAACTCACATTCAGATAAAACACCAATATGATTATACCTTATTTATGGGCTTTTGTCAACAAAAATATCACTTTTTTGTCATTTTTAACACTTTTATCGTTAAAAGCTTTATTTTTAAGGCTTTTAACACCATAAATTTATCATTTTTTATCTTTAAAAATATAGTATATGTGATTTACATGCGATTATCTCAGTAATTTTACTTCTGATTTAATTTTACCAG
>ERZ1026780.712-NODE-712-length-24739-cov-5.317291_pt1 | contig 24739 bp, 17 predicted proteins | sample MGYA00380126_ERZ1026780 | MGnify/ENA primary metagenome ERZ1026780 (study PRJEB33269, sample SAMEA4719762) | human gut metagenome | biome: human-associated habitat; feature: organic feature; material: feces | place: Cameroon | collected 2013-10 ... | reverse complement strand
GCTGGGCAGCTATGTGCGGAACGGATAAACGCTGAAAGCATCTAAGCGTGAAGCCATCTCTAAGATAAGATATCCCATAGCATAAGCTAGTAAGACCCCTCAAAGACTATGAGGTTGATAGGCTGCGTGTGTAAGTACGGTGACGTATTTAGCTTGGCAGTACTAATAGGTCGAGGGCTTGACCTTTTGTGACAGCTACGTCACTTTTGGTCGAATCTTTTGTTTCTTCCTCTTCTCCTTTCTCTCTTTCCTTTGTTCAGTTTTTAGGGTGTAATTCAAAAGGATCTGCATTTGCAGGTCCTTTTTTCTTGTATATTTTTTTATTTTGTGTTATCTTAATTATTATATAATATTAAATTTTGGGAGTGTTTTTATGCCGTTTATCAATGTCAAGATTTCCGAAAATTTATCCGATACCCAAGTCGATAATATTAAATCAAGGCTCGGCGAAGCCATTTCTCTTATCCCGGGGAAAAGCGAAGCTTGGCTTATGGTGAATATTCAGGATAATTGCAAGCTGTATTTTAAAGGGACAAACGACAAACCGACTGCATTTACCGACGTCAGCATTTTCGGTTCTGCCGCAAAGTCCGATTGTGAAAATCTTACGGCGGCTGTTTGCGACATTTTGAGTGAAAATGCAGGTGTACCGTCCGACAGATCTTACGTTAAATTTGAATTCTCCGATAAATGGGGATATGACGGATATATGTTCTGATTTTTGTTAGATATGAAAAAAATTAAGTGGTTGTTTTTTGATCTCGGTCATACATTGGTCAATGAGGATGTGTCGCAGCGTAAACGCATTGAGAACGCTGTTTCGTATTTAAATTCTGTAGGTGTAAGTGTTACATACGAGCAGTTTTATTATGAAGTGCAAAATGCTTCGCGAAATTTTAAGTCTCCTTTTATTACTGCATTTTCAAAATTTTCTCATGATGACGTTTTCATACCGTATCCTGCGGAATTTGAAGTGCTCTACGACGACACAGTACCTGTGCTGTCGGCACTCAAAAATAAATATGATTTGGCTATTATAGCAAATCAGTTTGCGGGGACGGATAAAAGATTAAAGAATTTCGGTATATATGATGATTTCAAATTTGTTCTCGCCTCAAGCGATGTAGGCGTTTCAAAACCTAATCCGGTTATATTTGAATCGGCACTCGAAAAAGCCGGTTGCTCCGCCTGCGAGGCCTTTATGATAGGCGACAGAATTGATAATGATATTGCACCTGCAAAATCTCTCGGTATGAATACTGTTTGGATAAGGCAAGGGTCCGGTGGTTTGCAAAACCCCGAGAAATTCGGTTGTATTCCGGATTTTATTGTAAATTCCCTTAATGAATTACTTGATATATTATAAATGGAGTGATCTTTTATGTTGTCTGAGATTTTTAAGCTTTTTTGGAAAACTGTCGAAAGGAAGGATGAGAGAAGAATAAATTCTCAAACTCCGCCTACCGAAATCGAGCAATTTTGCGATATTCAATACATAGACGACGGGTTATGGCAGCACAGACTTGATGTTTACTCTAAATCCGATAAGTTCTCACATCGTCCTGTCATAATTGACATTCACGGCGGTGGGTGGATGTATGGGACGAAAGAAATTAATAAAAATTATTGTCTTGTCCTTGCACAAAACGATTATGTTGTTGTCAATATTAATTACAGATTAGCTCCGGATTTTTCAGTAGCCGACCAACTCAGAGATTGCTTTTTTGCCTTTAAATGGGTAAGCACAAACATAGAGAAATACGGCGGTGATCTAAACAATGTCTTTGTTACCGGTGATTCGGCCGGTGGATTTTTGGCGGCATATTCCGCATTGCTTAATTCGTCGGATAAGCTTAGAAAAATATTCGGAGTTACCGAAAGCGGCCTTGAGTTCAAAGCGTGTGGCTTAACTTCGCCTGTTTGTTTTATGAATACGCACACTTTTCATGATGTATATTACAGCCGTGTTAAGGGAAAGGAGTTTACGGAAAGTACGCTGTGCGGATTTGAGAATTTTGATGCCGTTTTAAATAAGGGGTCAATGCCGCCGACGTTCCTTGTGACGAGCTCGGGCGATACTGTCGGTAGATTGCCTACAATAAAGATATATAATTTATTGTGCGGAGAGGGCGTTAAGTGTAAGCTTGAAAACCGCGATAAATTTAACGGAAAAAATTTGCCTCACGTCTTTTCGGTTATAGACCCGTTTTCCGTCCCGGGGAAGGAAACAATTTCCGATATGCTTGGATTTTTTTCCGATTATGCAAAATCACGGTGTAAATAGTGCTTGAAAATGCAGCTTCAATACAAGCGAAGTTAGCGAGTGAGGATGACGATTTATTTTACAGCATCAACGGTATTTCAGCTCTGATGAGAGCCGATTTGCCGATGGTGCTTATTTTATGACCGATTCACAGTCTTATTTTGGTTGCCTTATTTTAAATAATTTGGTTTACAATAATTATTGTATATGATATAATTTTGGTAAACATTTGTTTGGTAAATACGAGGTGCATATGGATCGTTTTGTGTTACATTCAAAATATAAACCGACAGGAGATCAGCCTGAAGCGATTGAAAAATTAACCGAGGGGCTAAATGCCGGTTACAAGGAGCAAACATTACTCGGCGTTACAGGTTCCGGCAAAACCTTTACAATGGCTAATATCATTGCAAACATAAACCGTCCTACGCTTGTACTCGCTCACAATAAAACCTTAGCCGCACAGCTTTGTTCTGAATTTCGCGAGTTTTTCCCCGAAAATGCAGTAGAATATTTTGTTTCATATTATGACTATTATCAGCCCGAAGCGTATATTCCTACTACCGATACCTATATCGAAAAGGACTCTGCGATTAACGATGAAATAGACAAGCTTCGTCATTCGGCAACATCGTCGCTCTCGGAGCGGAGAGACGTCATTATAGTCGCAAGCGTTTCATGTATATATTCGCTCGGCGACCCGATAGATTATCGGAATATGGTAATTTCGCTTAGGCAGGGTATGACGAAGTCCCGTGATGAGCTGCTTGCTAAGCTTGTTGATATACAATATGAGCGCAATGATATTAACTTTATCCGTAATAAATTCCGTGTTCACGGCGATGTTGTGGATATTTTCCCGGTATATTCAAATGATACGGCGATAAGAGTTGAATTTTTCGGCGATGAGATTGACCGAATTTGTGAAATAAACGCACTGACGGGGCAGGTTAAAAATACCGTGTCCCATGTTGCGATTTATCCGGCTTCGCACTATGTTGTTGCACCCGAAAAGCTTGAGCGCGCCATTGATGAAATCTTAAAGGAAATGGAAGAGCGGGTAGAGGAGTTCACAAAACAGGGCAAGCTGTTGGAGGCACAGCGGATAAAGCAGCGCACCGAATACGATATGGAGATGCTCAAAGAAACGGGCTTTTGTAAGGGCATTGAAAATTACTCCCGCATTATGTCCGGCAGAGCACCGGGTTCGGCACCGTTTACGCTCCTTGATTATTTTCCCAAGGACTTTGTGCTTTTTGTGGACGAATCGCACGTAACCTTGCCTCAGGTCAGAGCAATGTACGGCGGTGACCGTTCGCGCAAAGACGCGCTTATTGATTTCGGCTTCCGTCTCCCATCCGCATACGACAACCGACCGCTGACCTTCGATGAATTTTATTCCCGTGTCGGTCAAAAGATTTTTGTAAGTGCCACACCGGGTGAATTTGAACGGGAAAAGAGTTCGCAGATAGTCGAGCAGGTTATAAGGCCGACAGGGCTTTTAGACCCCGAAATTATCGTCAAGCCTACCGACGGTCAAATAGAGGACTTGATTTCGGAAATAAATATCCGTATCGAGCGTAAGGAACGTGTGCTTGTAACAACCTTAACCAAAAAAATGGCTGAGAGCCTGACAGAGTTTTTGGATACACACGGCATAAAGGTTCGCTATATGCATTACGACGTCGATACAATTGAGAGAATGGAGATAATTCGTGATCTTCGTCTCGGCGAATTTGATGTACTTGTGGGAATAAACCTTTTGCGTGAGGGGCTTGATATCCCCGAGGTTTCACTTGTGGCGATACTCGACGCTGACAAAGAAGGATTTTTACGTTCCGAAACGTCGCTTATACAAACCATAGGCCGTGCCGCGCGAAATGCCGACGGGCAGGTAATAATGTATGCCGATTCAGTAACTCCGTCTATGGAAAAAGCAATATCCGAAACGTATCGCAGGCGTGAAATACAAACGGCTTATAATAAGGAACATCATATAACGCCTAAAACGATAAAAAAAGACGTGCGCGATATTATTGAAATATCAACTCACGCTGACGATAAACCCAAAAAGCGTCTCAGCGCGCGTGAACGCGAGGCTCTTATAGTTAAATTGACGGCAGAGATGAAAGCGGCTGCAAAAATTCTTGAATTTGAACACGCCGCTATGCTGCGCGATAAGATACAAAAATTAAGAGAAGGTAAATAATGGCAAGTAATAAAATCGTTATTAAAGGTGCAAAAGAGCACAACTTAAAAAATATTGACCTTGAAATACCGCGAGATAAGCTTGTGGTATTTACGGGGCTTTCGGGTTCAGGCAAGTCCTCGCTTGCGTTTGACACAATTTATGCCGAGGGTCAGCGCAGATACGTCGAATCACTTTCTTCATATGCGCGTATGTTTTTGGGGCAGATGGAAAAACCGAATGTCGATTATATAGACGGTCTTTCTCCGGCAATATCCATAGACCAAAAAACCACCTCAAAAAACCCGCGCTCAACGGTCGGCACGGTTACGGAGATTTATGATTACCTAAGGCTTTTATATGCCCGTATAGGTATTCCGCATTGCCCGATTTGCGGCAGGGAAATATCAAAGCAGAGCGTGGACGTTATAGTCGATAAGGTTATGGCGCTCGATGGCGGCACAAAAATACAGATTTTGGCACCCGTGGTAAAAGGGCGTAAAGGCGAACATCAAAAAGAGCTTGATTCCGCAAGAAAATCCGGCTTTGTACGCGTGCGTATAGACGGTAATATGTATGACCTTTCCGAGGATATTAAGCTTGAAAAAAATATTAAGCATAACATTGAAGTAGTGGTTGACAGGCTTGTTATAAACGATGATATACGCAGTCGTCTTGCCGAGGCGATAGAGATGTCGTCAACTCTTACAGGCGGAAATGTCATAGTTGATGTTATCGGCGGAGACGAAATGCTGTTTTCACAGAATTTCGCGTGCCCCGAACACGGTGCTTGTATTGACGAGCTGTCGCCGCGTATGTTTTCGTTCAATAATCCCTTTGGTGCGTGTCCGACTTGTACCGGTCTCGGCATTTTCCTTAAGGTAGACCCTAATCTTATAATTCCGAATAAAAAGCTTTCCATAAGAGAGGGTGCAATAAGGGCAAGCGGATGGTCAAATGCCGACAGCGGAACAATAGCCGAAATGTACTATTTGGCACTCGGTAAGGAATACGGGTTTACTCTCGATACACCAATTTGTGACTTCTCCGATGAAGCGTATAATGCGCTTCTCTACGGAACCGGCGGCAAAAAGCTTAAAATGCAGCGCAAAAACGTTTACGGTACAGGCACATACAATACCGAGTTTGAGGGTATTGTTAACAATATGGAACGCCGCTATAAAGAGAGCACAAGTGATTGGGCGCGTTGGGAGATAGAGCAGGTTATGACAGCCTGCGATTGCCCCGACTGTAAGGGCGCAAGGTTAAAAAAAGAGTCCCTGTCCGTTACGGTAGGCGGACTTAATATCTACGAGCTTACAAAGCTGTCGGTAACAAAAGAGCTTGATTTTATAAATTCTTTGGTTCTGACCGACCGTGAGCAGATGATTGCGTCGCTGATTTTAAAAGAAATTAAAAGCCGTCTGAGCTTCCTTCAAAATGTCGGACTTGATTATCTCACCTTATCACGTTCCGCCGGTACGCTTTCCGGCGGCGAGAGTCAGCGTATAAGACTTGCCACTCAGATAGGCTCGTCTCTTATGGGTGTGCTGTATATTCTGGATGAGCCGAGCATCGGGCTTCATCAGCGTGACAACGCTAAGCTTATCGGAACCCTCAAGCGTATGCGAGATCTCGGCAATACGCTTATAGTTGTAGAGCACGACGAAGACACCATGCGCGCTGCCGATTATATCGTTGATATCGGACCCGGAGCGGGTGTCCACGGCGGCGAGGTTGTTTGCGCGGGCACACTTGACGATATTCTGAAATGCGATCGTTCGCTTACGGGGCAGTATTTAAGCGGTAAGCGAAAAATCGAGGTACCCGAAAAGAGACGCGGCGGAAACGGCAATGTACTGAAGGTAATCGGAGCTGCCGAAAATAACCTGAAAAATATAAACGTCTCTTTTCCTCTCGGCGAATTTATTTGCGTAACCGGCGTATCGGGTTCGGGCAAATCCTCGCTTATAAATGAAATACTTTATAAACAGCTTGCAAATGATTTAAACGGCGCAAAAAAGCCGGCAGGCAAGCATAAATCAATAGAGGGACTTGAGTTTTTAGATAAGGTAATAAATATTGACCAGTCGCCGATAGGCAGAACTCCGCGTTCAAATCCGGCTACCTATACGGGCGTCTTTACGGATATAAGAACACTGTTTGCACAAACACAAGACGCCAAAATCCGCGGATTTACGTCGAGCAGATTTTCTTTCAATGTAAAAGGCGGAAGGTGTGAGGCATGCCAGGGCGACGGCATAGTAAAAATCGAAATGCATTTTTTGGCTGATGTTTATGTGCCGTGCGAAATATGCAAGGGCGCAAGATACAACCGTGAAACTCTCGAGGTAAAGTACAAGGGTAAATCCATATATGATGTCCTTGAGATGACGGTTGAGGAGGGTCTCGAGTTTTTCCGCAATATGCCGAAAATCGCACGTAAGCTGCAAACCTTGTATGATGTCGGCTTAGGCTATATTAAGCTCGGTCAGCCCGCAACCACTCTTTCCGGCGGTGAAGCACAGCGCGTGAAGCTTGCTACCGAGCTTTCAAAAAGGCCGACCGGCAGAACCATATATATTCTCGACGAGCCTACCACGGGACTGCACACAGCCGATGTCCACAAGCTGATTGACGTTCTCCAGAAGCTTGTTGACGCAGGTAATACGGTTGTTGTAATCGAGCATAATCTCGATGTGATAAAGGTTGCCGACCATATTATAGATTTAGGACCGGAGGGCGGCGATAACGGCGGCAAAATAGTTGTCTGCGGCACACCGGAGCAGGTTGCCGCCTGCAAAAAATCGTACACGGGAATGTATCTCAAAAAGATGCTTAAATAAAAATGAAGCACCTCAGGCTTAAGCCTGAGGTGCTTCTTGAAATATAATAAATAACTGCAATCTATTTAAGAAGATTATTTTTTAAGATTTGTAACAATCTCTTTTGTGTCTCTTGCTATAACAAGCTCCTCGTTTGTCGGAAGAACGAAAACGCGAACCTTTGAGTCGGGTGTGGAAATTTCTCCCTCTTTGCCCTTTACAAGAGTTTTGTTATATTCTTTGTCGATTTTAATGCCAAGGAAGGTGAGACCGTCGCAGACGGTAGCTCTCATATCGTCGGCATTTTCACCGATACCGCCCGTGAAAACTATTGCGTCAACGCCGTCCATGGCAGCGGTATACGAACCGATATATTTCTTTATTTCATATATCTGCATGTCTCTTGCGAGCTTGGCTCTCTTGTTGCCCTCGGCGGCAGCTACTTTAACGTCTCTGTCATCGGAGGAAAGACCAGACACACCGAGTATACCCGACTTCTTGTTGAGCAGGTTGCTCATTTCATCGGGAGTCTTGCCCTCTTTTTTCATAATGTAGAGAACGGCAGACGGGTCAATGCTGCCGGTCCTTGTTCCCATTATTTCGCCGTCGAGCGGTGTAAGACCCATAGAAGTGTCAATACATTTGCCGTATTTAACAGCCGAAATCGAAGAACCGTTTCCGAGATGGCATGTAACGATTTTAAGCTTTTTGATATCTTCGCCCATAACATCTGCGCAGCGAGCACTTACAAAACGGTGCGAAGTGCCGTGGAAGCCGTATTTTCTGAGTGCGTATTTTTCATAATATTCATAGGGGAGGCCGAACATATATGCTTCCGGCGGCATGGTGCTGTGGAATGCGTTATCGAACACAACAACCTGCGGAACGTCTTTGCCGAACAGTTCAATACTTGCTTTAATACCCTGAATGTGCGCTGCGTTGTGAAGCGGAGCAAGGTCGCAAAGACTCTCAATGCCCTTAATAACGTCGTCATCTACTAAAACGCTGTGGTTGAAAAGAGCACCGCCCTGTACTATTCTGTGACCTACAGCGGCTATTTCCGAAAGGTCGTTTATAACCTTGTATTCACCCTCGGTAAGAGCTTTCTTAACTTCGTTGAAAGCTTCGGTGTGATTTTTCATTACAACGGTCTTTTCAAACTTCTCCGATTTACCGTGAATCTTACCGCTGATGCAAGATCCCTCATTGCCTATTCTTTCGCAGATGCCTTTTGCAATAACGCTCTCGTCGTCCATATCGATAAGCTGATATTTAAGCGATGAACTGCCTGCATTGATAACAAGAATTTTCAAAAATAATACCTCCCAAATAGCTAATAAAGTTATGGAAGATATTATATACTGTTTCGACAGATTTTTCAAGGAATAATATGTGCCGAAGAGATTTGACTAAATTTCGCCGATATTATAAAATATGTTTAATTTGAAGTTTTGCCGGCTTGTTCGGCACAGCACTTGATTTAACGGAGATTATCTATGAAAGTTTACGGCATTGTGGCAGAGTATAATCCGTTTCATAACGGACATAAATTCCAGATAGACGAAATACGCAAAAAGGCTGGGGACTGCGCGGTAGTTTCGGTGATGAGCGGTAATTATGTTCAGCGAGCCGAAACTGCCGTGATGTCAAAGTATGCGAGGGCAAAAGCCGCTCTTCTCGGCGGAGTTGACCTTGTGCTTGAGCTTCCGATGCCGTACGCCATATCATCTGCAGAGCGTTTCTCATATTCCTCCGTGTATATTTTAAATTCCCTCGGAGCGGTTACGGATATTTCATTCGGCAGTGAATGCGGCAGTATAAGCCTTTTACAAAAAGCGGCGGAGGCTTTATACGATGAAAATGTCAATTTAAAGCTGAAAGCCGAACTTAAAAACGGCGTAAGCTATCCGGCGGCGAGGTTTGCCGCGGTAAGAGATGTATTCGGAGCGGAAACAGCCGCAGTCCTTTCGGAGCCTAACAACATTTTGGCAGTAGAGTATATAAAAGCGCTTAAAGCTTTATCTTCGAATATAAACCCTCATACCGTAAAACGAACCGGTGCGTCGCATGATTCGGGCGAATACGTCGGTAATATCGCATCCGCTTCTAAAATCAGAGAGCTGATACGCAGCAACGCGCATACCGGCTTGTTCTTGCCGTCTGACTCTCAAGCTGTTTTAACTAATGAAATCGCAATCGGAGCGGCACCGTCCGATATGAACAGGATAGGAAATGCCGTAATAGCGTCCTTAAAGCTTAAAACTCCGTCTGATTTTAATAATATTTACGGCGTCGGCGAGGGATTAGAAAACCGACTGCTTTCAGCTGCCGCATCCGCGCAAAACCTTACGGAGCTTTATGATTTTGCCAAAACAAAGCGATTTACTCATTCGCGTATTCGGCGCGTCGTTCTGAATTCGTTTTTCGGTATAACAAATGATATCACCCTATCCGACCCTCCGTATATTCGTGTGCTCGGATTTACACAAAAGGGCAAAGATGTATTGCGAATTGCGAGGAAAAACGCATCCTTACCGATTGTTATGACTGTCGGCGACGTCAAAAAGTTAGGCGGTTTTTCTGAAAGATTATATACCCTTGAATGCAGAGCTACGGACATTTTCAATATGACATTGCCTAAAATTAGGCAAAGCGGAACTGATATGACGGATAATTTAGTCAGAATTGAATAATTTTGCAGCGATTCCTGCATTTTTGCTTGATTTTCGTATAATAGACATTATAATAATAGTGTTGCTGCATCGAATGCGGCATTATTATATAAGATAAGGAAGCGCTGTGCAGTGAAGAGTTCTTTACTTTCAAAGCTTGATTCAAATGTCAGAAAGCTCTCGAAGGGGCATAAGAAAATAGCCTCGTATATTAAAGAAAACTATGATAAAGCCGCGTTTATGACAGCTTCTGCCCTCGGCCGAAAAGTCGGGGTCAGCGAGAGTACCGTCGTGCGGTTTGCAACGGAGCTTGGATTTAAGGGCTATCCGGAGCTTCAAAAAGAGCTTCAGCAGATGATAAAATCAAAGCTGACCGCAGTACAAAGAATGGAGGTTTCGGAAAGCCTTATAGGCGACAACGATATTGTCAGAACCGTTCTTAACGGGGATATTGATTTGATTCGCGAAACCTATGAGAAGACATCGAGGGAGGATTTTGCAAAAGCCGTATCTACCATAAATAAGGCTCGTAAAATATATATTCTCGGCGTCCGTTCTTCTGCGGCACTTGCAAGTTTTCTCGGTTTCTATTTTAATCTTGTCTTTGATTCGGTTGAGCTTATAGATACATCAAGCGCGTCCGAAATGTTTGAACAGATGTTCAGAATAGATAAAGAGGACGTGTGCATAGCCATAAGCTTTCCGAGGTATTCAAAGCAGACTGTAAATGCAATAAGATTCGTATCGGACAGAGGAGCTAAAATAGTGGCGATAACCGATTCGGATACGTCGCCCATAGCGTCATATGCCGATTGTCTGCTTGTAGCGCGCTCCGATATGGCATCCGTAGTTGATTCTCTTGTTGCACCGCCTAGTCTTATAAATGCGCTTATTGTTGCTGTAACGCTGAGTAAGCGTGAAGAGGTAATCAACAATTTCAATAAGCTCGAGAGTATTTGGGACGAATACCAGGTATACGAAAAAGCAGAGGATATTTCCGAAAATGAATAAAAAAGTTATAGTTGTAGGAGCCGGAGCCTCAGGACTTATGGCTGCCGGCACAGCGGCAAAAAACGGTAACGACGTAATTCTTTTTGAACGAAACGATAAGGTCGGCAGAAAAATAATGATAACCGGTAAAGGGCGTTGTAACGTCACAAATGCCACCTTTGATACTAAAAGTCTCATTGATAATGTTCCGCGGAACGGCAGATTTTTATATAGTGCTTTTTCTGAGTTTTCCGCAAGAGATACAATGGATTTCTTCGAAGAACTTGGGGTGCCTCTTAAAGTCGAAAGGGGAAACAGAGTTTTTCCCATATCCGATAAAGCGGTAGACATAGTCGATGCCCTTAATAAATTCGCAACCGTAAACGGCGTCAAACGCAAGACCTCGCGCGTTAAATCCTTGATGATTTCCGACGGAGAGGTAAGAGGTGTAAAAACCGAAGACGGCCTTATACATTATGCCGATTCCGTTATAGTTGCAACCGGCGGCTTGTCTTATCCGAAAACAGGTTCTACCGGAGATGGGTATTCTTTTGCAAAGCAAGCCGGTCACACGGTAACCGCCTGTCTGCCTTCACTTGTTGCCCTTGAGTGCCGCGAGGGATTTTGCGGAGAGGCCATGGGTCTTTCGCTGCGTAACTGTGCGCTGAAAGTAACGGATACCAAAACGGGAAAGCAGGTTTATTCCGATTTCGGCGAAATGCTTTTTACCCATTTCGGTGTGTCCGGACCCATGATTTTATCTGCAAGTGCACATATGCGCAATATGGAGCCCTGCCGCTATGAAATATATGTTGATATGAAACCGGCACTTGACGACGAAAAGCTTGATGCTCGCATTTTACGCGAGATGTCGGAAAACAGCAATAAAGCGGTTTCAAATCTTGTGGGGCTTTTGTTACCGCGGGCTATAATCAATCCCGTTGTGCGTCTTTCCGGAATTAAAAACTCAACAAAATGCAATCAGCTCACAAAGGAAGAGAGAAAAAGGCTTGTTCACACAATTAAGAATTTGAAGCTGACTGTCCTCAGATTCAGACCAATAAGCGAGGCTGTTATAACCTCGGGCGGAGTCGATGTAAACGAACTTTCACCAAAGACAATGGAGAGTAAGCTGTGCAGGAATTTGTATTTTGCCGGTGAAGTTATTGATGTAGACGCATATACGGGTGGCTTTAACCTCCAAATTGCCTTTTCCACGGGATTTGCCGCAGGCAATGCACAATAATAAAAACAGGGGATAGCATTATGATAAATGTCGCTATAGACGGACCTGCCGGTGCCGGCAAAAGCACTATTTCAAGAGCCGCCGCCGACAAGTTGGGATTTATTTATGTCGATACCGGAGCGCTGTATCGCTCTGTCGGTGTTTATGCGCTGAGAAACGGAATAGACACAAAATCACGAGAAAAGCTGAAAGAGGCTTTACCGAAAATAAAAGTTGAGCTCGGATTTAAAGACGGTGTTCAGCACGTATTTTTAAACGGTGAGGATGTCTCCGATGAAATCCGCTTGCCGAAGTCATCAATGGCTGCGTCCGATGTTTCGGCTGTACCCGAAGTCAGAAGCTTCCTTTTTGATTTGCAAAGAGATATAGCGGTAAAGAATAATTGCATTATGGACGGCAGGGATATAGGGACAGTCGTGTTGCCTAATGCAGATGTTAAAATATTCTTAACCGCATCGCCGGAGTCACGTGCCATGAGACGTTATAAGGAGCTTAAGGAAAAAGGCGCTTCGGTTGGTTATGAGGAGGTTTTAGCAGACCTTAAAGAACGAGATTACAATGATTCACATAGGAAAATTGCCCCGTTGAAGCCTGCAAAAGACAGCATTACGGTGGATACGACGCTTTTTACGCTTGAGGAGTCAATAAAAAAAATAACAGATATTATTAGGGAGCATATGTGAACCATGAAGTTCAATTTCGATAAGCTGAAAGAATATAAAATGTATCATATTTTAATGCCGATTTGCCTTGCGGTATGTAAAACAAAAATGAAGGTTCAGTACATAGGCAAGGAAAATGTTCCGAAGGAAGGCGGACTTATTCTTGCTTGCAATCATTCAAGCAATTTTGATCCGATAGCACTCGGCGGCTCTAATGTCAGACCGATACATTTTATGTCAAAATCGGAGCTTTTCAAAAATCCGTTTGCCGCATGGTTTTTAACCCATCTTAATGCATTTCCGATTAAACGAGGTCATAACGATAAGACGGCTATTGATTATGCGGAGCGGCTTATAAAAAACGGATGGGTGCTTGGAATTTTCCCGGAGGGTACACGTAATCACGACGGAAAACTGGGCAAGCCGAAAGCCGGAGCGGCTTTGATAGCAAAGGTTACCCATGCCGATGTTCTTCCTTGCAGTATTTACAGTGATAATAATTACAAGAGCGGAACGCTGCTTACCGTGCGTTTCGGTAAGGTTATTAAAAATGAGGAGTTTGGGTTTACCGACAGTGATTCTCATGAAGAGGTAACAAAAGCCTCTGAAAAGATTATGGAGGAAATTACCGCGCTCTGGGAGGAAGAGAATTGCAAATAATAACTTTAGCTGAAAGCGCAGGCTTTTGTTTCGGCGTCAATCGTGCCGTGAAATTGCTTGAAGAGCTTGTAAAAAAGAATCAAAATGTTTTTACATTGGGTCCTATAATTCACAATCCTCAGGTTATAAAGTATTTTGAGAATAAGGGCGTACGTATCATTGACAGTCCGGACGAATGCAAAGAAGGCGACTTAATTGTTGTCAGAACGCACGGTATACCCAAGGATATGATGGAAAAGGTGAAAAGTATTTCTCCGAATTATTGCAACGCCACATGTCCTTTCGTTACAAAAATACATAAAATAGTAAGCGAAAATTCATTAAATGATAATGTAACCTTGATAGCAGGTGATAAATCACATCCGGAGGTTATCGGAATCAGAAGCTTCTGTAACGGTCGTTCCTTTGTGTTTAACAGTGAAAAAGAACTTGACAAAATCATTGAAAATCATCCGGATTTATCAAAAAACGGCTTGATTTTGGTTTCTCAGACCACTTTCAGTACAAAAATTTTTGAAAAATGTGTAAAAAAAATAAAAATGGTATATACAAATGCCGTAATTTTTGATACAATATGTTGTGCGACTGAAGAAAGACAAAAGGAAGCTGCGGCACTTTCGCTGACCAATGATGCAATGGTCATAATTGGCGGAAGGCAGAGCAGCAATACCGCAAAGCTTAAATCTGTTTGCGAATCCAATTGTCCGACTTTTTTAATTGAGACTGCCGCAGAGTTGCAAGATATTGATTTGTCGCGGTTTCATTCAGTTGGCGTTACTGCCGGAGCTTCAACTCCCGACAGTATTATTAAGGAGGTACTGAAAACAATGTCCGAAAACGAAGAAATCAAAAACGCATCAACATCAGTCGAAAAGGAGGAGCAAGAGAAGCCGTCCGGTGAGAGTTTCGCTGATTTGGTTGACGAATATATAGATTCAAGCTCAGACCAAAAAGTTGTCGGTTATGTAGTAGGCGTTACACCTACCGAGATTCAGGTTGAGATTGCCGGCAGAAAACACGCAGGCTATATTCCGCTTGACGAATACAGTGCTGACCCGAATGCCGATCCTCAGAAGGAAGTTAAAGTCGGTGACAAGCTTGATCTTATAATTATGAAGACTAACGATCAAGAAGGCACTATGATGCTTTCCAAGAGGCGTTACGACGCAGCTAAGGCTTGGGATGAGCTTTCCGAAGAGAGTGAGCAGGTCGTAGAAGGAACGGTTACAGGCGTTGTAGGCGACGGCAAGGGTCTCTTTGTACAGTACGGCGGAATAAGAGTGTTTATACCCGCTTCACTTGCAAAGGCTAATCGCAGCGATTCCCTTGAAGACATGGTTAAAACGACTGTTAAGTTCAAGATTATCGAGGTAGATAAAAAGAGAAAACGCGTTGTAGGTTCTATCAGAGCCGTTGCTAAAGAAGAGAGAAAGGCTGCCGAAGAAAAATTCTGGGCACAGGCTGAAGAAGGTCAGGTTTATCACGGTGTAGTTCGTTCACTTACTTCTTACGGCGCATTTGTAGACCTTGGCGGCGTAGACGGTATGATTCACATCTCAGAGCTTTCTTGGACAAGAATTAAGCATCCGTCTGATGTAGTTAAAGTCGGCGATACCGTTGAAGTATACATAAAGGCTCTTGACAGAGAGAATAAGAAGATTTCTCTCGGTTATAAAAAGGTTGAGGACAATCCTTGGGAGATTCTCAAGCGTGATTATCCCGTCGGAACCGAATGTGAAGCTAAGATTGTGGGACTCACTACATTCGGTGCGTTTGCCAACATTCTTCCCGGAATTGACGGCCTTATCCACATTTCTGAAATTGCTCATGAGCATATAGCAAATCCTGCTGAGGTTCTTAAAGTCGGCGACACCGTTAAGGTTAAAATTCTTGACGTTGATTTTGACAAAAAACGTGTCAGCCTTTCAAGAAAAGCTTTGCTTGATGCTCCGGTTGCCGATGAAGCTCCCGCAGAGGAAGAAAAGACCGAAGAATAATTATTGCAATTTTGGGGAGTCGGCTTTAGCTGACTCCCTTTTTGTGTATAAAAAGGAATAACGGAGGGATAAAATGATAGGAAAGATTATTTCTGCCGCTGCTGTTTTTACTGCGGCTGCAGGCGTAACGGCTATGAAAAAGAAGAACATTTGCCCCGTATGTGAGGTCAAAAAACTTATATCAAAATGCGGTGTGCATATTAAAGCCGCCGGAGAATACGGAAATAATGCAGCTCTTACTCCTCCCATGGGATGGTCGAGCTGGAATACCTTCAGAAACAATATAAACGAGCAGCTGATTCTTGATACTGCCGACGCTATGAAAAAAAGCGGCTTGCTTGATGCAGGCTATCAATATGTGAACCTTGACGATTGTTGGCACAGCTCGGTACGCGACAAGGACGGCAGGCTTCAAGGTGATCTTAAGTCATTTTCATCGGGCATTAAATCGCTTGTGCATCAATTAAACGAAAAAGGGTTTAAAGCGGGTATTTATTCGTCAAACGGTACTCTTACATGTGAGGATTTGCCGGCGTCTCTCGGAAATGAAAGGATTGACGCCGAGACGTTTGCTGATTGGGGAATAGAATATTTTAAATACGATTATTGCCATCATAAGCTGCTCTCTTCTCTTGCTCCTAACATCGATAAAATAATCATTTCAGGAGACAAGCTTGCAGATGACATTGTTCTCGAAGCCGAAAACGGTGAGCTTTACGGAACAGCAAAGGTTATAACCGATGAAAAAGGCTCATATATTTCGCATCTTGACAGCGGTAACGGCTCTGTCAGATTCAGCTTTGTTAATGTTCCTGAAGACGGTGAGTATGTTCTCACGGTTGTGTTTGTGAAATCGGCAAATAAAAAGAAAAAATATCTTGAAATTACCGTGAACGCCGGCGAAAGCTATCCTATGGAATTCCCGGAGACAAAGGCTTGGTCGCGTGAAGGACGTACTCAGACGATTATTTCTCTTAATAAAGGCGATAACACGATAGAGTTAAAAAATCCGATTGGTTCGCCTATGGACAGTGCCGCTACACAATACAAAAATATGGGTAAGGAGCTTAAACGTGCGACAAAGCTCTATGCCGAAAAGCATAACGTGCCCGAAAAACCAATTGTTTATTCTATTTGCGAATGGGGCACAAACCAGCCGTGGAAATGGGGTGCGGAAGCCGGCAATCTTTGGAGAACCACACCGGACATAAAGCCTATATGGCCTTCGATTTTGGCTATTTATGAAGCAAATGTCAGACTTTATAAGTATGCAAGCGTCGGCGCGTGGAACGATCCCGATATGCTTGAAGTCGGAAACGGCAAGCTTACGTACGAAGAGAATAAATCCCATTTTTCTTTGTGGTGTATGATGGCCTCTCCGTTGATTTTGGGAAATGATATAAGAACTTTTATCAATTCCGACGGCGAAGTTGACGAGAGCAATAAAGTTCTTTCAATTCTCAAAAACAAAGAGCTTATTGCAATAGACCAGGATAAAAAAGGCTGCCAATGCCGCAGAGTAAAAACAAATGTAATTTCCGATGTTTTGGTAAAGCCTCTTGAAGGCGGCGAAGCTGCTGTGTGTCTTTTTAATAAATCCCCATCAACTCTGAATATGACCGTTTCCTTAAAGTCTATTGCCGATGAGGCGTTTGTAGACCTTAATAACAGCGGCAATTATCAGTATACAGAGCTTTGGGATAATGAAATTTCCGTTACCGGCGATAAGATAACGGCAGATGTACCGTCACACGGTGTTAAGGTTTACAGAGTCAAATCTATCTGACACAATGCTTTTTAATTAGTTTAACAGCATTAAATTCCCCGCGAATATGCATCGTCGTTATTCGAGGGGAATTTTGTCGTTATTTTGACAGCATCCCTTCAAAAAAGACTCATTATAAAAAACCTGGTTGTTGCGACAGCTGTTTCTATTGTCTTTTTTTGACAAGGCGGCAGATGGTAAATCCCGGAAAACACAGTAAGTACCAAAAAAAGAAAAAAAGAGGGCATACCTGTCCCAAAATATTCAGTGGCCTGTTTGAATAATCCCAAACATTCCATTTTAATATTATATTTATAATAACGCCTGCCGTAAATTCCAGTAATGTTATTGCAGATGCACCTATCAGGCATTTCAAAAAAATATTGCAGCTACTCATTTTGATGTTGATTATATACAGTATCAAAAGAGCTGTACCTCCTGTCATAGCCATTGTCCAGTGCGTGTGTCCGCGCCATATTACTTCTATAAGGCCGTACATCAAACCGCCGAACAGGTAGACAAATGCGTATTCACGTGTCTTTGCCAATAAAATCACCGCAAATATTTTGTGAGCTTAGGCGTATTATATACCGTTAGTATGGAAAAAAACTTGCCGTTATGTTACAATAATAAAATACAGTACGTTACTTGCTTAAATCGGATTTTTAGGAGCTAAAATGAAAGTCAAAATGCACACTCTCGGCTGCAAGGTTAATCAGTATGAAACCGAATCGATAACCGAGGATTTTTTAAAAAACGGATATGAAATAACTTTATCTGATGGCGATGCCGACATATTTGTGGTTAATTCCTGTACGGTTACATCGGAAAGCGATCGTAAAACGCGCCAAACTGTTCGCAGACTGAAACATAATCACCCGAACAGCATCGTTATACTTACCGGCTGTATGCCGCAGGCATTTCCGGAAATGGCTCATGGACTTGAAGAAGCCGATATAGTTATCGGCAATAAAAACAATGCAGAGATACTTCCGAAGCTCCGCCGCTATTTATTATCACATGAAAGAATGATTGATATTGAGCAGCATTGTACCGGCGAAAAGTTTTATAAAACGAGTATAAATGCTTTTTCCGAACGTACAAGAGCAATAGTTAAAATAGAAGACGGCTGCGACAGGTTTTGTTCGTATTGCATTATACCGAAGGCAAGGGGCAGGGTCCGCTCAAAGCCGATTGAAGATATTGTTAAAGAGACAGAGGCTTTAGCGGCTTCCGGCTTTACGGAGGTTGTACTTGTGGGAATCAATCTTTCTGCGTATGGTAAGGATACCGGAGAAAGGTTTTATGACGCCGTTAAGGCTGCCGCCGATGTTGATGGCATAAAGAGAGTCCGTCTCGGTTCACTTGAACCCGACCATCTTACCGATGAGGTTCTCTGTAATCTTTCCAAAATAGATAAGCTTTGTCCGCAATTCCATATTTCTCTTCAGAGCGGAAGCGATTCTACCCTTAAAGCAATGAACAGGCATTATACCGCCGATGAATATTATGAGCTTTCCGTAAAGCTTCGCAACACTTTTAAAAATTGCACTCTTACTACCGATATAATGGTGGGCTTTCCGACCGAAACGGAAAAAGATTTTGAGGAGACTGTGGCTTTTGCAGAAAAAGTCGGGTTCGAGAAGATACATATTTTCCCTTATTCGGTGCGCACGGGAACACGGGCGGCTCTTATGAAACCGCAAATTGAAAAGCACGTTAAAGAGGAAAGAGCTGCCGCGCTTGCCGTTACAGCCGAAAAAATCAGAAGTGCTTTTCTTCGCTCGCAAATCGGTAAAACCGTAAGTATAATTCCGGAAACTCACGGAAAGGAAGGCTTTGTATTCGGATATACCGAAAACTACACTCCGGTTATGGCTAAGGTGAGCAAAGATACAATAGGCAAAACTGTACTTGTTAAGATTACCGACAGCGACAAGGATTACTGTTATGCAAAATCGGTATGAGTTATGCCTAACATTTTCATCGCTTAATTATTACAAACATATTAAGAATTATTTCATAAAACGCCGTTTTGTTAAAAAATGATAACAAAACGGCGTTTATAATTGACGCTACAAATATATAATGATATATTGAGCTTGTAAACCAAACCAAAAGGAGGAATAACTCTTGATTGAGGTTGTTAATGTTACAAAAAAATTCGGAGACTTCACAGCTATACAAGATTTAAATTTTAAGGTCAGCGACGGTTCAATTTACGGTCTTATCGGATATAACGGTGCCGGAAAAACGACTCTTTTAAAAACTATAACGGGAGTTTACAAGCCTGACGGCGGAGAGGTTCGTCTCGACGGAGAAAATGCTTTTGACAATGCAAAAATGAAGCAGCATATGTTTTATGTGCCTGATGACATTTATTTTGCTCCGTATGCTAATATGGAGAAAATGGCTAAGTTTTATAACGGTTTTTATCCTGACTTCAGCTTTGACACATTCCGAAAGCTATCGGAGGTGTTCGGTCTCGATACAAAGGCGCGCATCAACGGATTTTCAAAGGGCATGCAAAGGCAGGCGGAGATAGTACTCGGTATTTCCACAAAGCCTGATTTTATTCTTTTTGATGAAACCTTTGACGGACTTGACCCTGCTAAGCGAGCACTTATTAAGAATTTGCTTAATGAATATATGGCGGATACAAATGCATCTGTTATTGTTTCTTCACACGACCTTCATGAGCTTGAAGGGCTTTGTGACCATTTCGGCCTTATCAACGGCAAAAAGCTTGTGCTTGATTCGTCTATAAAAGAATTGAGCGAGGGAAGAGCGAAATTCCGTATAGTTTTTAAGGATGATGTTACAGAGGAAGACATAAAGAGCATCGGAATCGATGTGAAGTCGTTCAAGCGTGACGGCAGAATCGTTGTTATAACAGTTAAGGGCAGTGAAAAAGAAACCGCCGCGAAGCTTAATACTCTTTCGCCGATAATGGTTGAACCTATGCCGCTTTCACTTGAAGAGGTATTTCTCGATGAAATGGAGGGAACAAATTATGACTTCTCAAAAATCTTTTAAAAACAATTTCGGCTTCGCATATCGCACAGGTCTTAAAAGCAACATTGCCGTAGCACTTATACAGTTTTTTATAGGTGCGTTGGCATTTGTATATGTACCGGCTAAGGTGCTGTTTAAAAAGGTCGCCGCTGACTCTGCGTCAGGCAAAATTGAAAGCTATAACGTAAAAAACGATTACTCTTTTTATTTGACCGATAATATGCAGTATCTTCGTTATTTACTTATTGCTGCTTTTTTGATACTTGGCATTATAATGGGAATAGTGACGTTTAAGTTTATGACCGGAAAGAAGACTATGAATGTTTATTACAGTCTCGGCATAAAGCGGACACATCTTTTTACAGCCAAGTATCTTTCCGGACTTACGCTTATGGCGGTTGCGATTTTTTTGCCGATATTGGCAGATGTAATAATGAATACAGTAAAGCTCGGAATGTCCTCTAAACTCTTGTTTTCCGCACTTTTTTATTTCTTGGGTTTATTTTCTTTGTCAACCCTTTCATATTCGCTTACGGCGATGGTTTTCAGCGCAGTCGGAACAATTTTTGAGGGCGTGGTATTTTCCGGTATTATAGTGTCTATGCCCGCAATTATTCTTTATTGCGTTCAGTCTTTTATCATAAGACTTGTGCCGGGAACGCCGTTTGGTGTGGTTTTCTCGCTGTCGGGATATTCGGGCAGCGAAGAATCAATATTTAATAAGCTTCCGTGGTGTACACCGTTTACCTATCTTTCCAAAGGCTTATATCAAAATATGTATGCTAATGCAAAGGGAAAGATAGCCGGGTACGAAACAGGGAAATTAGTTGATTGGACCACTCCGGATTTCAGAAGCATATTATTATGGTTCGGAATAACGGTTGTATTGTTTTTCTGCGCTATGATTGTTTACAAAAAACGTAAAGCGGAAATAGGCGGCTTTATCGGCAAAAACAATGTGCTTAATTTCCTGTGCACCTTTACAATCGGATTTTACGGATTTGTATTGGCATACAGCTTTTCGTCGACATATATCGGCAAATGGCCGTCGCTTGCAATCTCTTGCTTGATATTTGCAGTTATATATTTTGTGTTGGATATTATATTTATAAGAAACCTGAAGCTTTTTGCCAAAGGTCTATATAAGCTTCCGATACATCTTGCAGCGGCTCTGTTGATATTTGCCTTCTTTGCTACCGGATATTTCGGAGCAGCGAGCAAAACGCCGAAAATTGAAAAAATAAGCAATATAAAAATAACATCGGGGTACACAAGCTACTCTGATGATGCAGAGTCCGACAGCAGCTATTACGGACTTAACAATTTCAGCTTTAGCGGATGCTTTTATCCGAGCGGCGAATTTGAATCGGCTGCCGATAAACAAAAAATACTGGATATTCATAATGCGCTCGCAAAATGCGGCTTGCTGACGGTTGCGGATACCTACAACAGCGATATTCATCCCATGTACATCAAAATTGTGTATACGCTAAATGACGGAAAGCAGGTTAAGCGCGCATATTACGGAGTGAATCAGGATATCTATAATATGCTTTTAGACCTTGACAAATCCGATTATCGTACCGCCCGTCTTTATGATGCTTTTTTCGGCAAATACAAAACCGAAGCTCAATATTCAAAGGATGACATAAAGGCTTATAAAGATGCCGTGGAAAAGCGCGATCTTGAATATACCTCTCAATACAACTTTAATACCTATAAAAGAGCACTACAGGACGACAGCAGTACAATTACGTTTTATAACAAGTCTGCGTTTGGTACCGAGCTCGAAATGTCATCCGCGGAAAGGAAAAACCTTCTGGCTCATATTTACAATGATATATCAACCCTGTCTCCTGCAAAGCTCTATAATCCTACCGAGACATACGGCGCGCTGGCTTTTACCGCAGCACCGAATTCCTTTGAAGCACAGGATTCTTATATGTCAAGCGATTATTATTCAGGCAGCCTTGCCTATGCCACCGGAGTAGCGCAGTTTGACACTCCTTCACAATCCACACCTGTTATATATATCACTCCCGATATGAAAGAAACCGTTGCATATTTAAAAGAACTCGGCTTCTTGGATGCTGCGCTCAACACAAAAAACAATATTAAAGCTGTGTATGTTTCTAAAATATCCGATCTTTATAACAGCAACAACTACACAAGATATGTATCGAGATTATCAATGGGCAAAGAGGCACTTGGTCAGTCTGTATATCCGGGCGGCGAATATCAATATAAATCGACCGATAAAAATGTGATAGACAAGCTCTATTCTGTTTCGGTAATGCGTCATATAGTGAGTATTCAGGATGATTATTTGGTGACCTTTGAGATTGTCGGAGAAGATAATGAAAAAACAGCATATGCCATGTGCATTTCGGGATCAATGTTGCCCGAGGATATCAAACAACAGACAGACGGTGCGGTTTTGATTGACAACTCAAATTTCGGCGCAATTCCAAGCTCCGACAGTAATGCATAAATCCATTTGAAAAGAGCGAGTAGATTTTATTAAAAAATCTGCTCGCTCTTTTATGTTGTTTATTAAGCTTGAATAAATAGAAATATCACTGTATCATTTCGGCAAATTCATCTTCATTTATAATCTTAATTCCAAGCTCAGCTGCTTTTGTAAGCTTGCTGCCTGCCGCTTCTCCGGCTAAAACATAATCTGTTTTTTTAGATACCGAGGAGGAGGCTTTGCCGCCGTAGTTTTCTATTATCCGGCTCGCTTCGCTTCTTGTGTATTTTGTAAGTGTACCGGTGAGGACAAAGGTTTTCCCCGAAAATCTGTTGTCAATATGAGTATCCTCGGCCTTTATGTTAACCCCGGCGGCTTTAAGGTCCGCAATAAGCTTTTGTGATTGAGGCATAGACATAAAATCAACAACGGATTGAGCCATTACAAGGCCGAAGCCGTCTATCTTTGAAATATCCTCTGCCGACGAATTCATTATGCTGTCTATATCTCTGAAATTATCGGATAAAAGCTTGGCGGCTTTTGCACCGACATGACGTATACCGAGTGCAAATACCAGCTTGCTCAAATCGTTTTTCTTTGATTTCTCAATGGCCTTCTTTAAATTTTCGGCGCTTTTTTTGCCCATTTTATCCATTTCGGCAATTTTGCCGAAGTCAAGCGAATAGATATCAGCGGCTGTTTTTATCATATTTTGCTCTACAAGCTTATTAAGTAAGGCGTCACCGAGACCTTCTATATCCATAGCGTCGCGAGAGCAAAAATGAATGAGCATACGCAGAAGCTGAGCCGGACAGTCGGGGTTATTGCAACGTATCGCAGCTTCGCCGTCTTCTCTGACGGCTTTCGCTCCGCACGACGGACATATTTCCGGCATTCTGTACGGAACTGCGTCGGGAATGTGCTCTTTTACCGATACAACCTCCGGTATGACGTCTCCGGCTTTGCGTATAATTATTGTATCGCCTATGCAAATGCCTTTTTCCTTAATGAAATCTTCGTTGTGAAGAGTTGCTCTACTTACGGTTGAACCGGCTATAAGGACAGGTGAGAAAACGGCGGTAGGTGTCAAAACGCCGGTTCTGCCGACATTTACTTCGATATTCAGCAATGTCGTTTCTTTTTCCTCCGGAGGATATTTAAAGGCAATGGCCCACTTCGGAAATTTGGCCGTGCTGCCGAGAGCTTTTCGCTTCTCGAAGTTGTTAACCTTTATTACTGCGCCGTCGATGTCAAAGGGGAGTGTGTAACGAATATCAGCTATGCGTTTCAGCTCATCTATTGCACCGTCAATATTTTTGAATTCGGTATAGAACGGAATCGTTTTGAATCCAAGCTCTTTGAGATAGTCAAGAGACTGCTTGTGGTTACTTAATGAGTGACCGTCTATTTGCTGCACATTAAAGACAAAAATGTCAAGCTTTCTTTTTGCTGTAATTTTCGGGTTTTTTTGCCTCAGGCTTCCCGCTGCGGCATTGCGCGGATTTTTAAAAGGCTTTTCTTCGTTTAATTCCTGCTCTTCAACTAATTTGTGAAAAACGCTGTGAGGCATATACACTTCGCCGCGCACTTCTATAAACGGCAAATCTGTTTTCAGACGAAGCGGTATTGAACGTACTGTTCTGAGGTTGGCGGTTATATCTTCGCCCACAGAGCCGTCGCCCCTTGTGGAACCGCGGACAAATACACCGCCACGGTATTCGAGAGAAACAGACAGGCCGTCGATTTTAGGTTCAACAACATAGGTTGCATTTGCTACGACATCTTTAACTCTTCTGTCAAAATCTCTTATTTCGTCAAAAGAAAAGGCGTCCTGCAGACTCTCCATTTTTACGGTATGGGCTACGCTTTCAAACATATTTGTCGCTTCGCCGCCGACTCTGCGCGTGGGGGAGTCCGGTGTTATAAGCTCCGGATATTCTTCCTCTATCGCTTTTAATTCGCGCATCATCATATCGTATTCATAGT